>Ga0247682_1000037_pt1 | contig 57297 bp, 75 predicted proteins | sample CNK23_metaG_FD_190130 | JGI IMG/M metagenome (GOLD analysis project Ga0247682, IMG submission 190130) | Soil microbial communities from Purdue University Martell Research Forest, Indiana, United States - CNK23 | ecosystem: Environmental > Terrestrial > Soil > Temperate forest > Bulk soil...
TCAGCAGCAGGGCATCACCGACGCGCAGGAACATGCTGAACTCGCCTTCAGCACCCTCATGCTCGGCGTTCCGATTCAAGGCAAGCAGGGCCTTAATCCGATTGACCAGATTGACACGTTGCTCGGGCTTACCGCTGGCGTCGTCACCCGCATCGCGAATACTGGCGGGATTGCAACGGATGGTGAGCTTGCTGGTCTTGATACGACGATGCAATACATCGGCGGTTTGGTTCAACAACTCGCGCAAGACCCGGCACAGAAGCAGCGCGTGAAGCTTTATGGCGATGCCTTGGGCAAGATGATGAACGAAATCAAAGGCATCGCTCAACGCTCACAGGAACAGAAGCAGGCAATGGCGCAGAACGGCAATGGCGACGGCGGAAAGACTCAGGCATTGCTCATTCAGGCGTCCACGAAGGCGAAGGTCAAAGAGGCTCAGACTGCACAACAGATGGAGCACAAGGAAATCGCCTTCAAGGAGCAGCAGCATCGCGAGGACCAGAAAACGGTTCACGAGATTGCCCGGAAGAATGCGCTGGCGGAAGTCGAACGGAACAAGCCTGCGAATGGCGAGTGAATTAGAAAAGCATTCGCTGCCCACCACATTCAGGTCCGCATGAAATGTTATCCATCCGCGAACTTTTCAGGAACCTTGACGGGATTTGGTCATCTGGCGGAATTTCATCGAGATAGATTCTGCGTCCTTTCCATCGAGTCATCTTCGCGCCAAATCGTCTTGATTGCTCTGCTCTCCTGTTGAAAGCATCCCGGTTCAATCTTCGCGTCAACACCCAATATGCCAACCCGGTTGCCTTGCAGCACGCTTCGCAGTTGTTGTTTTTGAATCCCTGCTGGTAGCGAATCGGCAAAGCGATCCCAGCTGCTAATAGCATCTTAAAGCAGTCTTTTTTCTTTAACCCTCGGTCGCGGAGAATCCATTCCAGAATCAGGTCTGGATTGTATTTCTCAAACTCTGCGATGCGGTCCTTTTCTCCAACCCGATAGGGAGCGGTTTCATCAGCCGTGAATCCGAAGTAGTGGATGTCGTCAGCCAGTTGAAATTCAAAGCGTGGAATCTTCTTCAGTTCAACCGTGCAGGGCGCACCCTTGATGCCCGCCACGTATTTCCTCGCCTCAATCACATCGTCAACGGTCTTATATTTCTCGGACCCGATCATGTGAACCTTAACCCCGGTCCACTGTTCAACTTCAGCCCGAAATCGGAAGTTGTCCTTATCTTCTGATGCAGACACGTCGCAGTTCACGGGGACCAATCCACTGACCCCAAACTGCTCAACTCCAATTTTCAAAGCACATGCCGATGCTGCACCATGAGAAAACCAAAACAGACGACGCTGCTCGCTCATGTGAATGTCATCGCCCCAACCTTCGTGTTCGTCAGCCCCATCCCATCTGAATAGACCACATCATACGGCCCGCCAGCCGCAATCAGGTTCGCTGAATAACTCAGCATCAGAACGACGCTGCTGATGAAGTTCGTTGGCACCGCCGTTCCATTGATGGCGATGGCTGCCGTCCGGTCGAATCCAACCCCACTCACAATCAATGTAGTTGCCGCGCCATGCGGTGTAGTCGTCGGCGTGATTTGCCGGATGAGCGGAACACCATCCCAATACGAACTGCCACTTGATGGGTTGGTCGCAGAGAACGACAGCACATTGGCCACGCCTGATGCGACGGCAGGGCTGTTGTAAGTGACAGTGACATTGCTTCCGTCAAACATTTTAAGGATGAGCACATTGCCCTGTGTAGTGATGGATTGCACGAGATCGAGATTTATCGGCGTGCCGCCTGGAACGAGAACCCAATTTGCCATGGGATGATTTGGCCATGGTTTGGATCGTCTGTCAATTGAAAAGAAATAATTGCAAATAATTGAAAATAGTTCTTGCACAAAGTGAGTAAGGGTGGTTCACTCTGCTTGTGAGTAAGAAATACGACTCTTTCAAAACAATTCGCCTGACCCCAAAGAACCACGAAAAGCTTCAACTCATCGTCGCACAACTGCCCATCTCCACGTCCATCGTGAAGTTGGCGAACAAGGCGATTGAAGAATGGCCGGGGTTCCAATGGGTCCGGAGGGCAAAGCGATGACAAACACAACTCAAGACTACGACCGTTACTGGCGCGAACATGCGCAGTTCTTTCCGCCGTGCGATAAGCTGGCCGGCGAGTCACTTGAACCATTCAAAGCGTTCGGGGCGCATCTCCACGAAGAAGTCAGGGCGGAATTTGAACAAGCCGTGAATATCGCGGTGAGTGAGAAGGAGGCTATTGACGAGCGGTATGATTATGTGAGGGATGCCTTTGAAGAATTAAAAAGGTCGCTCAGGGTTGCGGTTGAAGAATCTGACGCCGACACAATCAAGGTGAAAATCCTCCAATTAGTGGACGCCGCATGAACATCAAATCCGCCGATCTCAAATCCGCCCTGTCGCGTGTTTCATCGCTCGCCACTGGACGCACAACGATGCCTGTGTTGAATTGCCTGCGGCTGGAGGCGAAGGCGAACACGCTGGAAATCGCGGCGACCAATCTTAATGTCTACGCCACAATCAAATGCCCGTGCGATGGCGACCTTCCCGCCATTTGTGTGCCTGCTGTGCCGATGGTTGGGCTGACTGACGGTGCTGCTGAGTCCATCAGCCTTGAGATGGACGGCGAACGGCTGGTATTCAAATCCAACGGCACGGCATCACTCGGGACAATTGCGGCAGCGACATTCCCCGAGACGCCTGCGGAGAAGTCAGAGAACCTTGGCCTATCGCTCTGCGGGGTCGCTGACGGACTCGACGCCTGCAAGTGGGCGATGGATGACGACACATCTTCCGAGCCTTGGAAACAGGGCGTGTGGGTTCGTGGCAAGGCCAATCAATTGAACTTCTTCGCGAGCAACCGCACGATGCTCGCACATCTCAAACAGGATTTGATTTCAGCGGAGTGCGACTTTCAGGTTCCAGCGCACGGCATGGCTTACGCGATTCCAGCACTGCGCAGTGATGACGCCATCCTGGCCCTTGGCGACAAGTATCTTTCCATCATTTGGCCGATGGGCTCAGTGTTCATCCTGCGGCACGACTGCAAAGCACCTGATTTCAATGTCATCCTGAACCAGCAACGCGATCTCGTCGGCGATGTTGACCTGAATCAGCTTCGCAAGCCCTTCGAGACGATGAAGATGCTGGCCAATGGCGATTTGTTTCCAATGGCGCTAGTCAGTCCCGGAATGACCGGCATCCAGCTTGATTTCGCGGGAAAGTCCAATCACTTCTCGTATCTGTTCCCCGGCGTTTACGGCGGCAAGGAGTTCAAAATTGACATTGAGAAAACCATCAACGCAATCGCGCATACGCCGCGTGAGAAGCCTGTGAAAACGAGTCGCTCAATCGGCGCCCTGTTCTTTGAATCAGGCGATTACACGGCAGCCATCGCGCTCATCAATAACAACGCATGATTTACGCCCAAGAGACCAGTGTTTCGGTCGAGAAGTCTCGCGCCGAACTGGAAACGATCCTTACCCGCTACGGGGCCAACTGTTTCGGCTATATGACCAATGAGACGCACGCGGCGATTGGTTTCAGGGCGAAGAATCGCAATGTAAAATTCGTGCTGCCTTTGCCGCGCAGGGATGAAAAGCGGTTCTGGTACACACCCGCCCGTCGCAACAGGCGCACCGACCAAGAGGCGTATCGCGAATGGGAACAAGCCTGCCGGTCCGCTTGGCGCTCGCTGCTGCTGTGTGTTAAAGCCAAACTGGAAGCGGTTTCGGCTGGCATCACGACATTCGAAGCTGAGTTCCTCGCGCACTTCGTTCTGAATGACGGCAGAACGTTTGGCGAGATGGCCATACCAAGCCTCGATGGCACGATCTCAAGCGGGGCATTGCCGCTATTGCTGCCGGAATCAACGGAATCAAAAGCCGAGCGCAACGACCACAATCGTGATGCGATTGTTGATGCTGTTTTCACGCCATTGGAGAAAGCGACATGACACTCATCCTCTTCCTCTTTTTCGCCTTGCTGATACTCAAGGCGCTCGTGTGTGCGGTAAATCAAACTGACGATATATGACTAAATCTGAATCTACGGAATTGATGACATCTGCGGTGGAGCTTCCCAATCGGAGCATCTCCATTAACCCGGATGACGCGACAACCACCGTTCTGCAAATGTTGCAGGCCAGCATTCAGGGTGGCGTCACGGCTGAGAATGTGGCGGTCACGAAGGAGCTGGTCGCCCTGTTCGAGCGCATGGACGCACGCAAGGCTGAGAAGATTTTCAACGATGAACTGGTCGCCGTGCAGATGGAATGTCGTCAGATGGGCATTGAGGCGGTGCGCGAAGTTCTCAACCGTGACGGCTCGCATCGGTATTGGTACGCGTCAAAGGCTGACATCTTGAAGGTGGCGGGGCCAATCCTCGACCGGCATGGATTCAGTGTCTCGTTTGATGTGGAGTATGACGGCCCACGCTGCTTTGCCATCTGCGAGTTCAGGCACCGCGCCGGCCACAAGGAGAAGAAGCGTTATGGTGTGCGACCAGGCAGCGGACCACCCGGCGCGAATGAGCCACAGGCTGACGGTAGCGGCATCACTTACGCCCAGCGTGGCGCCCTCACCGGCTGGCTCAATCTCACCATCGGAAAGGACGCTGATGCCGATCCTAATGATGCCACCCAAATCGGCGACACGATTGCGCCCAACAAGGCGATGGAATTACAGAAGCGCCTGCACGCCTGCGGTGCTGATGAGGCGAAGTTCCTCAAGCACGCTGGCGCTGGCGACATTCCTGATACCGCGACAGCCGCCGAAGTGTTCGCCGCTTATCTGCGCATTCCACAAAATCGCATCGCAGAGTTGGAGCAGGGCATTGCGGGTAAAGAAGCGAAGGCAAAGGCGAAGAAGTGATCCTCCACGACCAATTTCCCCAAGGCTCAGTCGAATGGCTATGGATGCGTGCAGGCATCCCCACAGCCAGCGAGTTCGGCCATCTCGTGACACCTAAGACATTCAAGGTGCGCGACGGCAAGGAAATGGACTCGTATGTCGCACGCAAGCTGGCTGAGGCGTGGGGCGGTCCAATCATGGGCTTTCAGGGTGGCGTGATGGATCAGGGCACGATTCTTGAGAGTGAGGCAATCCCCTGGTTTGAGTTCGAGTTTGACACTCAGGTTCGCCGCGTCGGTTTCATCACCAGCGATGACGGCAAGATGGGTTGCTCGCCCGATGGATGGGTGGATGGTGATTACGGCATAGAAATCAAGTGCCCACAACCCGAGCAGCACGTCCGCAACCTGCTCGCCGGAAAAGTGCCCGACAATTATCTCATGCAAGTCCACGGCTCGATGCTCATCACGAAAACCGGACTCTGGAAGTTCATCAGCTATCGCCGTGGATTCCCCAAGCTCATTCTCAACGTCCAGCGTGACGAAGCGATTGAGGAAGCCCTGACAGATGCGCTCGAATTGTTCCACATGAAGTTCAAAGTCGGCTGGGATTATCTGTGCGAACTGAACGGTGGCGCACCCGAGCCGCGCACCAAACCAGTTTCCGCCGACGACTCCGTTCCTGTCTGATTTTATGAATGCTGAAATCATTGCCATAAGTGTCCCAACTGTCACCAAGCTTCGCGCTCTGACTGATTCGTTCGAGCAAATCTTGGGTAACGGCGTTTACTGTGATGTGCTCCGCGAGGCGGCAACTGAACTGGCAAAGGCGCAACAGGACACGTTGCGACTGGACTGGCTCGACAAGCATAAGTTTGTAGAGGAACGGTTCTGCCGGTGGGGGCTTCAGGCATACAACCGGAATCAGTCCATTCACGAGGCTATTGACGCTTACGCAGAAGTAGAATTTCCACAACAAAACAACCAACCAAAGGAAACCAGTGATAACCAAAACCCAATCCTTCCAAACATCTGACGGCACGATCCACGCAACGATTGACGATGCGCAGGCGTGGGAACTCAAGACCCTGCTCATGCAGGACACGCTCGGATTGAACAAAGAGCAGCAGGAGCAGACCTCCAAAATGTTCGTCACCTATCGCGACAAGGTGGTGGACATTTTGACGACGGGGCCAAAGAGTCGCCCGAAGGCTCGCGTTTCAAATGGCGCAACTCGCGCCAAGCGAAAGAAAGCCACACCGACACCAACCGCCGATCTTGGTTTGAGCAAATGAATCCAAAGCATCTCCATATTCTCCAACACTCGCTTGGAGTTGACCAATACGGTCGCGGCAATCAATACCGAAATCACTACGCCGTCGGGCCTGGTTGCGATGGGTTTGAAGATTGTCGTGAACTTGTTGACCTCGGATTCATGCAGGACCACGGGGCACAGGAGATGTGGGGCAATATGCACGGGTTCACAGTCACAGAATCGGGCAAGCAAGCGATGGAAAAAGCGAGTCCACCGCCTCCTAAAATCTCACCCGGACGGAAACGCTATCTTGATTTTCTTCATGCCGATTCCGGGATGTCGTTCATTGATTGGTTAAAAGTAAGAAAAAGTTGTTGACGACTTCGCCGCCGCATGAGTGAATGGCATTGGGCTTGACCGCCCTACAGAAAATGCAGCCAATCAAATCTTCACATCGGCTCCCTGAGCAATGGGGTTCTTCGTCGTGCGCTCGCGCGTCGTTCTGTCCCGCGGTCACTCAGGGGGTCGAATTGAAGGTTTGATATGGACGCGGGCGAGCGACAGCAAATCGAACAAGACCTTACGAATTTAATTCGTAGAATATCGGTCCTGGAACCTGACGAAGACTACGAGCTTGTGTTCAATCACGCAGTTGAAGCTTTCCCTGATGTCAGAGAAGCATTGGTAATTCTTCGGGCATTATTCAAAGCAACTCGCGGTCGTCCATCTTCAAATTGACCACCATCAATGAACATAACAACGCAGGACGAACTCGACGAATGTGAAAAGGGCATAGCAGACACGATTGATTCATTTTGGAACTGTGCAAGCTACTTCGCTCGCATCCGAAACAAGAAGCTCTGGCCGAAGGACAAATACTCCTCATTTGAGGACTATTGCGAACGGAGATGGGATGTTACCGCGAGCCGTGCGCGGCAAATAACCGACGCCGAAAGCGTTCGGGCATCCCTTCCAAATGCGGTAGCCAATCTGATAACCAATGAGCGGCAAGCCCGCGAGCTTGGCAAGGTTCCAGAGGCACTCCGAAAGGACGTTGTAAACGAGGCAAAAAAGAACGGTCCTTTGACCGCAAAATCCATCCAAACAGCAGCCCAAAGCGTTACCATGGTAACGCCGCCGCAGCCGCTAAAAATGGGGAAAACAGACCTTCCGACCTCGAAAAACGGCCCCACGAAACGCCCCCCTGTTTATGATGAAATAGGATGGGTGATTCCGGACCCTGCTTTGCCTTTCTGGGACCGCCGCGAGGAGATTCAAGACGCCCTCAACGATGTCAGCCGAATCAAGTGCATGGTTGCAGATGCCAAGGAGGCACAAGACCCAATGTTTGGCAAAGTCGGCAATGGGGTCATCAACGATCTGAAGGCCGCTTACACCCACCTTTTGGAAGCCAAACCCTACGCCGTGTGCACGACCTGTGGCGGGTTCTTCAACGTCCAGCCCACAGGTTGCTCTTTCTGTGGAAACAAGGGTCTCATCTCCAAGTGGCAATGGGACACTCAATCGCGCAAAGAGGTTAAGGATATGAGGATGAAACAGGTGGCCAAGCAATGAGCGCGCAACCGATATTGGACGCCTGCTGCGGCTCACGCATGTTTTGGTTCGACCGCAAGAACCCTGCGGCGGTGTTCGTGGACAATCGGCGGGAGCGCCACGAGTTGGTGGATAAGTCGAGCACAGGCGGCAGCCGGTCGCTGATTGTGGACCCGGATATTTTGGCGGATTTCACTTCGCTGCCATTCCCTGACGGCCGCTTTGCCCTTGTAGTGTTCGACCCTCCACATCTTGTCCGAAACGGCAAGAGTGGTTGGCAGGCAAAGAAATACGGCAAGCTGGAAGGCGATTGGAAAGAGATATTACGCCGTGGATTTGCTGAGTGCTTCCGGGTGTTGAAACCTGACGGCGTTTTGATTTTCAAGTGGAATGAGCACGAGATTCCCGTATCGCAAATCTTGGCACTAACGCCCGCCAAGCCCTTGTTCGGAAACCGATGCGGGAAGGTGGCTAAATCACATTGGATTGTGTTTATGAAGGAATAACCATGGACCTTCGTTGTTACCAAGATAAGGCTCACGCCGCGATCTTTGAGGCGTGGAAACGATTCGCGTCAACGTTGTTGGTGATGGCCACGGGGACAGGCAAGACCATCGTGCTCGCGCATGTCATCAAATCCATGTGGCTGAAGCGGGCGATGGTGCTCGCACATCGCACTGAACTGATCCTCCAAGCGAAGGAGAAAATCATGGCCGTGACGGGCTTTGATGTGGAGATTGAGAAGGCTGACCTGTATGCCTGCGAGAGCCTTTACCATCGTATGCCGGTCGTTGTCAGTAGTATCCAGACCCAAATCAGCGGCCCGAAGGACAAGCGGCGGTATCTGCGGTTCAATCCTATGGACTTCGGAGTGCTCATCTGTGATGAGGCGCATCACAGCACGAGCAAGAGTTGGAAGGAAGTCATCGCACATTATCGGCAGAATCCAGACCTGAAGGTGCTCGGGGTAACTGCGACACCCGACCGTTCGGACGGTGAGGCGATGGGTCAAATCTTTGAATCAGTCGCCTTTGAATACGGCATCCTGGACGCCATTCGCGATGGCTACCTAGTGGACATTACGCAGCAATTCGTGCGCGTCTCCACGCTGGACTATTCACATGTGCGGACGACGGCGGGCGATCTGAATGAGGGCGACCTGTCGAAGGTGATGGAGATGGAGGAAAATGTTCAGGGGCTTTGCCAGCCGTCGCTCGAAGCAATGTTTGGGCTTGCGCCCAAGACGCTGAGTGCCGTCCCGGTTCCTGATTGGAAACAGTATCTCTCGGGGCTTGGAAGGAAGCCGCGGCGAACCATCGTGTTTACGGTCTCGGTGGCACAGGCTGAGATGTGCGCCAGTGTGTTCAGCCGCGCACTGGATGGCGTTGAGTGGGTATGTGGTGAGACGAACAAGGAGAAGCGGGCGGCGATAGTTTCTCGCTTTGCGAGTGGAGACACGCATGTAGTTACAAATTGCGGCGTATTTTTAGAAGGGTTTGACAACGCTGGAGTAGAGCTAATCGTAATGGGTCGCCCAACCAAATCACGGGCGCTTTATACACAGGCCGTTGGCCGCGCCACTCGTCCGCTTCCCGGCATCGTGGATGGATTGGCGACCGCCGAAGAACGCCGTTCCGCTATTGCCGCCAGCCCAAAGCCCTTCGCCAGGATTTTAGACCCAGTGGGCAACAGCGGTCGCCATAAACTAATAAATTGCACAGACATCCTCGGTGGCCACATCTCCGAAGAAGCCCGCGAGGCAGCGGTCAAAAAGGCGATGGATGAAGGCAAGCCCGTCCGCATCATGGTCACGATGAACAATGCGGAGGCTGAGCTTGAGCGCAAAAAGCAGGAAGCGGCTGAACTCGCCCGCAAACGTGCCGATGCCCGCAAGGCTCATCTGTTGGCGCGTGCTGATTACGACATTCGTGACGTTGACGCCTTTGGCCAAACTGAGCGCATTCCGATGGGCCGTATGAGCCGAGATGGGCGACAGTTCTCGGAGAAGCAGGCCAACGTTCTCCGTCGAGCGGGCATTGACCCGAACAAATTCGGATACCGTCAAGGGCAGGCAATTATCGGAAAATTGATCGCAAAATGGAAGAAGGAATCAAATGAACGTCAAATGGCGACGGGTTACTAAGCAGTGCAAATGCCAGATCTGCCAGAAGGATGGATGGTGCACCGTGAGTGAGATGGGTCATTGCTGCATGAGAATTTCAAGCGACCGCCCAATGCGAAATGGCGGGTGGCTGCATCCACTGAATGGCAAGCGCGTCGAACTTCCGCCACCTGAACCTGAAAAGCCTTCCATCAACTGCACCGCTATCATGCGCGATCTTTGGCGCAAGACCACTGACACGCAACGCAGTGAACTTGCCGAACGATTGGGCGTCTCATTGTTCGCCATTCGTTGCGTCGGTGCGTGCTGGCATCCTGCCTTCAACGCGTGGGCATTCCCGATGGCTGATGCTTTCGGTTGTATAGTGGGCATTCGTCTGCGCAATGATTCAGGTCGCAAATGGGCAGTCTGCGGGAGCAGGCAGGGGATCTTCATCCCGGTTCATTGCCCACCGCAGCCTTTGGTGTTCGTGTGTGAAGGACCGACAGATACCGCAGCCGCACTCACCATCGGATTGTTCGCCATTGGCCGGCCAAGCTGCTCGGGTGCTGTGGAGCAAACCGCACAGGCAATCTCCCGCTTTCGTTGCCAGCGTGCCGTGCTCATTTCAGACAATGACAACGCAGGCAGCGTGGGCGCAAGGACACTCGCCGAGCGATTGCCCATTCCAAGCTGCATCACGGTTCTGCCCGCGAAGGACATGCGTGAATTCGTGCGGATGGGCGGCACATCGGAACTCCTGGAATCACTCACAAATTCGCTTGTATGGAATCAACCACATTGAAGCTATTGAAACGCCTTAGCCAACCGCATCCGCGCCCTGAAGAAAGGAACCAAGTGAGAAACGGTCACTTGCGAATGCCGATGACGAAACGCATTGCTGAAATGGAGATCGGTCAATCAATCCTTGTGGATACCCACAAAGACCGATGCCACGCGCTTAACTTTGGACGGCTGAACGGAATAACGCTGTCCACACGCAAAGAAAACGGCGCCGGCTATCGCATCTGGAAAACCTCAGATGAGCCAGCCAAACGAAAATCAGGCAAACCACGGAGCGAACGACGGGTGTACGTGTTGAACCCATGACAAATGAATTTCTACAATGAAATTGACCCTGGAAAAGCAGCCTGGTTGCGTGAACTCATCCGGCGCGACGTTATCAGCCCCGGCAGAGTTGAGGAGCGGTCCGTCCTCGAACTCTCAGACGCTGGACTTGTTCGCTACCGACAGTTCCATTTCTTCGCCGGGATCGGTATCTGGTCCTACGCCCTCAGACTCGCCGGCTGGCCAGATGACCGCGAAGTCTGGACCGGAAGCTGCCCCTGCCAGCCCTTCTCCGTCGCCGGCCAAGGTAAAGGCACGGCAGACGAGAGACACCTTTGGCCAGCTTGGTTTCGACTTATCAGCCTCCGACGCCCTGTCGTGGTCTTTGGCGAGCAGGTTGCGGACGGTGACGGACAGACTTGGCTCGACGCTGTTCAATCTGACATGGAATCAATTGACTACCGCTTCGGGTCGGTTGCGCTTCCGGCTGCGGGCTTCGGTGCGCCGCACGGCAGGCACAGGACTTTCTTCGTGGCCGACACCGCAGACCGTGGAACCATCGAGCGCAGACAGGCCATCACGCGCGGCAACGGGCCGGAAGTCGGAATACCTCGGGAGAACGGCGAATCTAGCATCCTGGCCAACGCCTCAGAGTTCGGACATGACGGGCGGCGGGCAAGCGAAGCGAACGGAGCAGGCAGGTACATCAAAGAACCTGAACGACTTTGCACTGCTGGCGAGTTGGGCGACGCCAACGAAGCGGGACTGGCGCAGCAACGAAGCAACCGAGGAATATCACAAGGCCAGGCGCAGCCACACACGCGGCAAAGCACTGAACGAGCAGGTTCACCAACTAACGGCTTCTGGCACGATGCCGAATGGCTCCCCTGCACAGACGGAAAAGCGCGGGCAGTTGAACCCGGCACATTCCCGCTGGCTCATGGCGCTCCCGCCCGTGTTCTGCGACTGCGCGGTTTCGGCGATGGCATCGTTGCGAGCGTTGCGGCGGAATTCATCAAAGCGTACATCGAAACCCAACAACCCCTAACCCCTTTAAACGATGCGTAAGAGTGTAACCTTTTCAGCGCGGTTGAATGACGACGGTTCGTGGCGTGGAATGGTTTGGGATGCCAGCCACGAGGTCAAAAGCCCGCTGTTAATTGTGGGGCACTCAAACGGCGAATATTTCTACAGCCGAAAAGATGCCATCCGCGCAGCTAAACAACGGTTTGAAAACCCACCTGAGACGAAAAGAAAGTGAAGAATGAAATCACAGTCACCGGGCGAAAGCTCGTCATCTCGGAAGCGACTAAAAGGCGCAATCCCCACCTGTTTAATCCTGGTGGACTGGAAGCCGGTCAGCCCGAACCAACTCCTGCGAAAGCATTGGTCCGCAATCACCCGAAACAAGAACGCCGCAAAGACGGCCTGGCAGTCTGCATTAGCCTTACGGCCATTCGCCGCAGATTGCTTGATGATGATAATAACGTCGGCAGTTTCAAACCCTTACGAGACGCCATCGCCGAAACCATCGGGATTGATGACGGGTCAGACCGCATCCAATGGCGATACTTCCAGCAGCAAACCACAGGGCGGGAGTGTGTAGCCGTGCTCATCACACTAACCAAAAGCCAAACCGGAACGAAGCCGACTACAGGCCAGAGAAATTGAGCCACATGAAATCCACCCCCAACACAGAACGAAAGGAAATATGAGTGAGGACGAAGAAATCAGCCCGTATGCGTTAATCGGCACATTGCAGCAACGCATCGCCGAGCTTGAGGCGCAGTTGGAATTGTCGCGTATGCAAGTCGCCGCCGTGATGACCGCAACGGTTCAAAACAGCGAATCAACCATCAAAGACCGAATCGGGAGAGACCACCATTATTGGACTCAAGCTTACGCTGACGTGTGCATAGCCGTTGACCGCGAGGTGGCACATCGGAAAGAACGAGAACGCCTTGAGAAAGAGAACGCGGAGCTGCGGGCTACGAACGAGCATTTGAGCGAAAATCTCCGACTCAAAATAGCAGCCTACCAAGAGTGCGACCAACTCCGCGCCCAAGTCGTGCGGTTGCGGGAGGCGCTGAAGGAGATAAATACCATTGGCGCTGGCTCGCAGTTCTCGCTTGCAATGCACATGGCCTGTCGCGCGAAGGACTATCTCTCCGAATCACCCCAACAGGCCGCCAAAGAGATGTTGGGGCCGATGCATGTTGCCCTGAGCAATTGGCATTCATTCGGACCAGACCTCGCGCAACTATTGGATGGATGGCACAACGACGGGACCGTATGGAGCGAGCACGACGAATCAATCAGGAAGAAATTGGCGCTACTGCAAGCGACCACACAGAAAGAGATCGAAAGGATCGAGCGCGTGTTGGGGTGAAGACTGATCGCTATTCCATCCACGTCTTCAATGGACGCTACCGCATCTCCATTGATGGCGTGGTCATGCTCTCGTTCAACCAGATTGATTTCAAGGGGTATTACGCGTTCAAGGACGACCACCTGCTTTACGGGATCGACTTTTACCTCAAGGATACCACCATCGAAACGTCATACAAAACCAAGGAAGTGTGGCTGGGCGTTCTGGAATTGCTGGATAAAACGATATGAACTGGAAGCCAAACATTCAAGAGGGTGGGCGTCTCGGCGAAATTATTGACCTTTGCCATGATGCCTTAATTGGCCAGGGGCCGGCTGACCGGCAGACGTTCTGCATGGCTTTGCGCGCGGCGGCCGATAAGATTGATGCGATGCCGGCGAAGTTAAAACCCGATGAACTGGTTCCTTAGCCATCGCGCGGATAGGCGAGCCTTGCCACTGGCCGACCGGCATTACAACCGGCAAAAGGTTGGTTCGCCGCAGTTCGTTCCGCCCGGTCGCTGTATCGTTCTGCTGACAAATGACGCCGATGCTCTGTGGGTGTCGTCGTGGCCATTCGCTGAATACGTGAAGCACGCTTGGGCTGGTGCATGGATTTGCAGCTGTTTCAGGAATGAGTCGGAAGTTCTGTCGTCGGTGCTGATTGCCGAGGCGGTGGCTGTCACCCGCAGCATCTGGGGAATCCCGCCACCACTCGGAATGGTAACGTTCGTGGACACGGCCAAGACCCGCCCGAAGCGCGACCCCGGAAGGTGCTACCGGCGCGCTGGATTCGTCCCCTGCGGACACACCAAGGGCGGATTATTCGCCCTCCGATTGACCCCGGAATCCATGCCATTGCCAGCCAATCCAGTGAACTTTCAACCATCCCTTGAAATCTCCGCTTGACAAAAAGGCGGAATCGTAGGAAATGTTGCGCGTGTCAAATACGGGCTTGAGCCTTCAAGAATCTGACCGAAAGGTCGGAAGTCGCAAGCCCGTGACTTCAATTGCCCCCGTTCTCGACACAAGAACGGGGGACTCTTTCCGTGGTGTAACCGACCAGCACATCAAGGGTCTGCCCTTGAAGGACGTGGTGCAACTCCACGCGGGAAACAAATACCCAAACAAAGCCGGGGCTGGTCAGCAACGGCGAAAGGCGACAGCAGCGAGACGGGTTATAACCATGTGCAGGGAGTCTGCCTTGTATCGTGGCCAGATCGTTTGCCGGGAGGGGCGAGATTGCAACTCCGCTCCGATGTCGAAAACCCCACTTTGGAAAGGCTTAGCGGCCAATTCTTGTGGCAAAACCGGATATGTGGCTGCCGAGAATAGCCGCCAAGTGACCAGCCCCAATGATTTCCCGCTCCCAAGGCACCCCGGCAGGGGAAATAATCGGCGGTGGATTGCAACCCATCGTGAGCTAAAGGGCGGGATCTTTGTATGAGCACGGGCACCATCCAGGAAGTCGTCGTCACCACTCCGGATGGGCGGAAGCACAAATCACAATGGGAACGGCATGGCAAAATCTGGATTTGCTTCTATGCCGAGCGTGCCGTCCGGCAGCTTTCCGAGAGATTGGCGACCGGCGCCAGGATGAGGCACCTGCGGGACATGTACGGATACAGGTTCCGTCCGGATTTAAGCACGACGAATCCGCTATGACCATCGGCTCAACAGTTGTTCTCGCCCATGACCACTCCATCCGGGGCGTAGTCGAGGACATCGCCGGTGGCACCGTCCGGGTTTGCCTCACTGACAGCCGAAAAGTCGTCAACCTAGCATCCAATCACGTTTGCCTTGCCCCGCAGCGCCGGCCACCCAACGCCCATCGGCACCGAAAACACCGCCGCAGCGCCAAGGCGCCCAATCGTACGCATCCCCGTTCGGTCCAGATTGACGCCATCATCGAAGCCACCCACCCAAAGGCATCGGGGCGCGCCCTGTGGACGTTCGAGCAAGTGGGCCATCCAGGCCACGAGCCCGAATATCACTTTCATCGCTGGCGCTGTGTCGCCGCCGAGCCCGCCATCCGATGGATGCGCGGCCGAACCAATGTCAATGCCTGCCTGAACGAAGCGGAAAATTGCGGGTTCTCCTGCAACTTCCTCGACGCTCTCGAAGGCCAGAAAATCGATCTTTGACAGTACATGCACGGCTCGTGTCCCGAGAGATCGGGGGGCCTGTCAACCTTGCCGCGGACTAAATATCCCCGCAGGTTGGTCGCGCCGGGAATTGGTAGCCCGGAACGGCGTTCTACTACGCAGGTGAGCCAAACTCTAATATACCCGCCAGGTGCTTTAGCCAGCTAATTACTTGCTAGGCGGCCATGGCTGACGGCGCGCAATTCGGCGCCTCCGGTTGCCACAAGCACTTCCAACCGACAGCAGCCATGGACCAGTCCCGCTATTACCGTCGCCGTGCCTCTAACTGCCAAAATCTTAAATCCAGGAACGCAGGCGGGGTGCGTACATCCACGGTTCCCGCATATCCGTCCCGGAATCCAGCCAAGCTATCGCCTTTTCTCCAAACCGCAGAATAGCCCGCATCTGCCGAAACTCCGATTGACCCAAAGGCCACACTTCAATGCGACCCGAAGTTTACCATATCCACCTTGTGATAAAACGAGACTCCCACGGCGGCGACTCCAGCCTGGTTCCGGGGTGGCCGGGTGCACCCCGTGGGCACGGTCGCCGAAAAAGAGATTCCTTTCCTCGCCGGCGCCCACCTTGGACGGCGGAAATAGCGTCCGGATTGTGCGCAAGTCATTGCAACCTCAACGCTAACCCACAAATGGACTACATTTGTAGTGCTATTCGGGCGCTGGTTCCGCGCTGCTCGAGCTCGAGACGGCCCGTCGTTTGGCCGTGGGCTTCAGGTTTCCAGGGTTTGGAATGTCCGCCAGATGAGACCATATCTTGTGCAATCGCTCGCGCGCCATTGTCAGATCCCGCCAGCCTGTCGGCTCGAGTTTGGGATTGTCCAGAAGGTCATCAAGCCGCGCTATCTGCTTTTCTACCCGCACAAGCGCACGAGCCCTTTCACGGTCTGGCTCCGGTTTTGGTATCGGTTCGACCGGAGGCTTCAGGGCATTGGCGCGTCTGACTTCGATTGCGAGTTTGGCCATTTCCCGGGCGTTTTCACTGGTGATCAATGCCATGCGGTACGCATAACGGCATTTAACGGGATAATCAAGGGTTTTAACGGGATAACCTCGGGATGGACAGCAACAAAAAACCCCAGCGTTTGGCCGGGGTGAAATGTGGGCGGGAAAGTGGGCTATCGTTTGACGCCAACTCGGAGCGCGCAATCAGGGAATGCTGGTTCAATTCCGCTCGTGAGTCTGGACAATGCGGTTGTGTAATCATCATCGCGGATTATCGCGCACAGTTGCTCCGCCGCATCCTGGATGCTTCGGCAATGCCGCACAAACGTTGCGGGATACGCTCCGATTGCGGTTGACCAAACTTCGTTGCCGCGAACTATATACCCATTGCGCAACATCAGGGTCACAAGCTTGCGGTCGAACGATGACAGGCGATTATATTCAGAGACTTTCATCATTTTCCCTTTCGTGTTGTGGCGTGTGGGTTAAACCGTCGCGATGTCAGCACAAGCGCAACGGTGTGCTTCCGTTGTCTCTTGTTCGCGCTTCTTGGCGATGCGCTCTGCTGATTCGCGCGCTTGTTCCTCGCAGTATTCCAGACCGTAAAAACCCCAGCACGAATCTTCGTGTAGTCCGTCGTCGTCACACACAAAGCCATAGACTTCGCCTCCGAGGTATTGATTCCATGTTTCAAGCAGACCTTCGGCCGCCTTGCGTGCTTTGGCTGACAATCGCCACTCGCTTTTAGCTGCGAAGATTGCGCCCACTTGCGACACGTCCCATTGTCGGTCCGGGAAGTTGCCAACATGCGAGAACGCCAGACAAACGCCAGAGTGTATGTAAGCTTCAATCGGAAACACCCAATGAGTTTTCTTGTAACGAGCGTGCAATGTTTCCCAGTCGTCGCCGATTCGCTTTTGTCCGGGCTCTGGCACATAGAATTCCCGGTGATTCGCCACAAGGAAAAGACCGTTGTCAGCGTCTTCCTGGGGTGACTGCGCGTCTTCATCTATGATGATTTTAACGCTAACGCCTTTGTGCTCGAATGTATTTACAGTGTTCATCTCTTAATCCTTAAAAGCCGTTGCCCCACGGGTGAAACCTGATACTCGGGAAGCATCAGACCGTGGGGCAATCGGCAGATTGTTTGTTATTTGCTGATGAGGTTTCACGTTCATCTAAGACCATTCAACCACACTCCGAATTGCGAGTCAACATTTATTTTCAACTATTTGATAATTTCTGTTGACAAGCTTTCGTCACTGTGATTTAGTAGTGTCGTGAGCAGCGAAAACTTTAACCTCCCGCGCGGTAGCCGGCTGAATGCTGCTCACACTTCATTTACAGTCGGCGCCGCGCGCGGGGGTTTTTCAATAAGGCTAAAACATGCAAACGTATTCCCAATTCCGCCCCACTGGTTTTGATGCCCGCGGGCTCAGCTTGCCCGATCAGCAAAATTGGCTTGTGGCACCTTGCGGCCGTAATCGCGACAGCGATGCTCTGACAGAATCAAACTTTCGTTGCTGCCTTAAAGCATTGGGCGGAGAGTCTGATACTGTTGAAGTGCATCGCTTTGGACATTGGGCTTGCGGTTGGCTTGAAATTATCATCGTCCAACCTGGCAGCGATGCCGAACGCATTGCAAACGAGATTGAATCATCGCTTGCGGACTACCCGGTATTGGATGATATGGATTTTTCAGAGTTGGAAAACGAGCAAGCCAATGAAGTGTGGCGGAACTGCTATCGCCCCAAAGAACGCATTGCCTACATCCGCAAACACCGGAGTCAATTTGAATTTCAGGGCATCCGTGATTTGCTCGGATGTGTGCGCGGCAATTACTTTGCCGGATACGCTTCCGAACTACTCCATTAACCCCTTAACCCTGAAAGGATACCAATATGCAAATCGGCAGAATGACATTACACCGTGTTGTGGAATTAGCGGTCAAAGAAATCTTCGAGACCTTTGTCCCGGCCCACTCATGCGAACGCATTTTCAAGCCAGAGGCGAAAGACTTCTTTTGCATCCGGCATTCTGTGTTCGCTGCTTGGTCTTTGGCTGACAGTAAGGGCGAAGCGATTCTGAAGGAATTCACCCACACGGAAATGTCTCAATGGCTGGCCAGCGTGGACTATTGCGAACTGAACAAAGATCCGCGCGCGGAAAGGCAGGCAGCATGAGCACCCAAACAAAGCACACTCCTGGCCCATGGCAGGCTAACAAGTGGGCGCCCGGTTTCGAGGTTTGCGCACCTGGCAGTCATTACACAATTTGCAGCTTGGCGGGCTACAATAACGAAGAAGCCAATGCGCAGCTAATCGCCGCCGCACCCGATCTGCTCGAAGCGTGCAAAATGGCACTGGCGACGATTGAGCGCCTCACCGTGCGGCACGGTCCATTCAGTTCCACCGATGGCACGCATTCAGTTCTCAATGAGGCCATCGCCAAAGCCGAAGCAACCGCAAACCCTAACGCCAGCGTCAAGCAGGCGTATCCGAAAGGCAGGTGGTAGGATGAGGCTTAAACCTTCCATTCAAAAGCGCATGGCGTGGCGCGATCTGAAAGGCGACGGCACGCCCGCGCACTGGCTCGGCGATGACGTGCTAGAATCGGTCACGCCCCGAATGGTGAGCGTCAGGGAAATAAAGCGAGCGGTCGCCTTGGCCAATGCCGCACCCGAAATGCTTGCCCTAATTGAGTCGCTGCTGCCCCTGCTTTGGGAGAGATGCGACAAAAGCCCCGAATGCTCCGCGATTTACCAAGACGCGGCAAACATCATCAAACGATTCAAATGAACCCTTTGGGCGCGCGTATGCCGCAAGATGGCGAGATGGTTCACATCGGCGCGCGCCCGCTCTTTTGAACTATGAGAAAACCCTGCATCATTCTCGCCAAGGCCGCCGTTGAGCGCGTCAACGCAGATCATTATGACGCATTCAACGAGGACGGGCGCAAACTCATCTCAACTTACTCCTACCGCAACATCGTTGAATATCTCAAAGGGCAGGAGTTTGAATCTGTGCCGCTCAATTCGAGATGTGGCAGGACGATTTTAGACAAACTCGAAGCGAACCATTGAAATTCCACTTCGAGCAATTCCTTGAGTTCCGCCGCGCGGCAATCAAGGCGTCCACCGCTGAGACCTACCGCACAGACCAAGCGGCATTCTTTCGTTGGGCCGATGCACGGGGTCTGACGGTTCAATCCATCACGCGATCCAACATCGCGGAGTGGATGGCTCACGCGCAGTCCAGCCAGTCAAACGGCACGATCATGTCGAGACTGGCGATTCTCCGCTCATTTTTAGCCTGGGCGGAGGATCAAGGGCTGCGCGTGGGCAACCCCGTCGAGATAAAGAAGCTGCCGCGGCTCAAATCGCCACCAGCAGATCGGCAACCGTTCACCGAGGATGAGTTTCGGAGGTTGCTGCAGGCTGCCGAAGGGCATCCATTCTGGGCACCCGCAATCCAAATCGGCTGGTTCTCAGGATTGAGAATGGGCGACGTGGCCGGCCTGCTTTGGGCTGAAGTGGACCTTCAGGCTGGCATTATCACCCGCCGAGCGATGAAAACGAGCCAAACGCACGCTCCAAAGGTTGTTCCCATTGACCCGGAATTGCGATTTGTGCTTATACGCCTCTACAACGGGCCGGAGCGAGAGGGCAGCCTGTTTGTATTGCCTGCCATGCAATCGCTTTACCAGCAAGCCCGCACGCAACTCTGTGAGGGGTTTAAGAGGCTTTCCGGGAGAGCAGGCGTCCAAAATGGCCATTTCCACCGCCTGAGGCACTCATTTGTCTCAAAATTGATAAATGCGGGGGTATCAACGGTCACAATCCAATCAATGACCGGGCAAAGCCTGCCCGTGCTCGCCAAATACGCCCACGTCTCAACCGAGGCGAAGCGCGAAGCATTGGCGAAGGCATCATCGCTGCCACAAAATGCAATTTCCCTCTTGACGAATGAGGCGTGACATGAAAAATTTGACGCGTTCAATACTTGGTCGTAATGAGCGCGTATCGAAATTCGAATCCATCCTGTAACGGCTGCCCATGTGGGATCACGCCGGTTATTGCTTCGCTTACGCGAGTCATTGACGACCAAGCAGCGATGGCATTCACCCCGTAGGCTTTCGAAGGCTTGCGGGGGCTTTTTGTTTTCGCATTGAACCGCGCAGTTGTTCGGCTCAAAACCTTTGGGCTGCGTGGACGGATCGGGAAACAAAGTGCCTGCTTCCCGACGCGTGGGTGCGAAAGCCTAGAGCGCGAGGCGGACGGTGAAACTCCACCGGCAATAGTCTGGGCAACCCGAGAACAGAGCTTTTAAGTGCCTCGGGGCCAAAGCGAAGCGACACGCTCCCCCAAGGGGGTGCTCTGCCTTTCGCTTCAGCTCACTCACTCCCCCAGCGTTCACTTAGTACAGAAGGGAGCGAGGCTGGAAAATTCGGAAAATTCCTGAAAGTTTCAAAGCAAATCTGCAATCGTCCGATTATACCACCGCTGCTTATCCGTGTTGTCAGCCCTGAGTAACGCCGTCGGCCTGGAATTCGCTCGCAACCTTGGTGCATGGACCCGGCAACGCTCGCCGCGGCAAGCTTCTCCGCAATCCCGGCAACGTCCGCGCTTGAACTTGACCGTCTCCTTGATCTGGCTGAGTTCGGCGGCAACTGAATCATTGCCGGCCATCCGTGCCTCGACCAGCTTCTCCTTCACGAGGGCGGCCGCCTCGTTTCGGCGCATCCCTCGCAATGAGCGCCCGAGCAGATGCTTCTGGCGCATTTGGTGGACTGCTCGACTCACTCAGGGCAGCAGCAGATTATTCCAGGACACGCCCATCATTTTGAAGAAACCAGCGCCATTCGTGCCGGTTTCAACCGTAAACGACGTGCCGGGGACATAAATCCAGACAGGATTGACGAGGGTTGAGGACTGGGCCACGCGGCCAGACAGGTAATTGGTCCGGGTAAGGAGTTGGGACATGTCGCTTTCGCCAGCATCATTGAACGCAGTAACGCCGAACCACGGGTTGGCATTGGTCGCAGGCACCTTAACTGGCGCGGTGGTATTGGTCGCAGTGGCCGCAACAGACATGGCAGCCGGGGTGCTTCCCAGCCAAACATGATAGCCGGAAGCCGCGGCGGAAGCGTCCCAGCCGAGCGTCAATGTGTAGGTGTTGGTATTCGGCGGTGGTATCACGACGACGGCTGCCGCAGGAACTTTGACCATCAACTGCGAGGATTTGGCGGCCCCAAGACAAAGCAGGCAAAGCAGAAGCAAAGGTGCCGTTCGGGTTCCTTTTTCTTGGTTTCCAGTTTGGATCATAGTCAGACCAATCGGGATTGAATTCGGGCATCATTTGGGCGCCATGTACTCGAGCGCGCCCTTGGTTGCCCCGGCGCTCACCGCATTGATTAGCCCGATGACGTTCGTACCGCTCGCCTCCTGGTTCAGCGCACCGACCGAACTGCTCTGGGTTTTATCGGTCTGCGTGACCCGGCTCTTGACGATCTCGGACTGCGAGTCAAAGAACGTCGTGACCGAGACTTTCGTGGAGATTTGGCGGGACGGCTGACCGTTCGTGCCATACGAGGTATCGGTTTGGTGGGTGGAATAGTGGGCACAACCGCAGAGAAGCAAAAGGGCAAGCGCAGAACGAATCATTGCTGAACGTTCTACGCTTGCCTTTGAACCGTGTCAAGCCGTCGGTGGCGGCGTCACAGCGTCGGGAACCTTGTCGTCCACGACCTTGAGTTGCGCGACGAGCGCATCGGTCGCAGCAACGAGTTCCGGCGAGGCGCTGCTTTGATTGGCGACGGCATCCTGCAAGTCTTTGATGAGCAGCAGGCTTTTGTCCGTCTCGGCGCCGATCTTGTTGATGGTATCAACGGCGGCTTTCAGTTGGGCTACGATTTCAGTCTGTGTGGCCATGATTTTCCTTAGTGTTTTCTCCACCCATTCGCGGGTGGTCTTTGGTTTGACGTGTTTACAGTGCAAGGGCCAGAAAATCATGTCAAGGGTGGACCGGCGAGCCGAACACCTTCCAACCAATGAGCAGGAACAAGATGAACAGTAGGAGTGTATTGCCAAGCGGGCGGAAGGCGCTCCCGGTAGCCGGCCAATTTGACCACAAGCCGAACACGAGCCAAATCAACATCAAGACCCAGTATAAAAGTGCAAAGGACATATCGCACTATCTCACGGTCGGGCTTTTTGGCAACTGGGGGCTTTTCCGGTGGGGAATGGGAAATTGCGGTAACCGCCGATTCTGAAATAGATTCGTGTGCGCTTCCTGCGGAATCCAGAGCATCCGGCTCACAGTCAGATGCGTCTTGCAAACCGGGCAGCGAAGATCCAGCACCTGCGTCCGCATGACGCCGCCGAGCTCGAGCGTGCCGGTATCCCGGACCACTTTGTTTGTAACCATCGTTACGACGTTTGTATGGGCGAAGCAAAAGGCGAGACCATTGGACTGAGCGCGCGCCCCGACGGGCAGCAGCAATGCCAGCAGCAGTCCTTTAGTAAGCGCGTGCTGTTTCAGCTTGCGCATCGCCTTGCGGGCAACTTGGCTGATGTTCGCTTCCGAGCAACCACACCAGGCGGCAATCTCCCAAAGCGTAATCCGTGGATGCGCACGAGTGTCCACGCCGAGCCGGCGCTCGATTAGCAGCCGTCGCTTGAGTATCTCCAACCCGAGGTCAATGCGTGAACCCTTCTTCGCTCGAAGTGGGCCGATGCGTTCGACTTTGATAAAGCGACTCATACTTGTTTAATCGCGTTCCTGACAGCATCGTCGTAAATCTTTTGCGCCTCTTGGGCAAGGGCAATATCCTTCGGGTCTTTTGTCGCGTCAGCCACACGGGCGGCGAACATGGCGGTAATCCGCTTTTGCTCCGTCATGGCTGAGTTCACGAGTCCATGGACTTCCTCAATCTTGACTGACTGATTCTTGCGCTCTGCCCTGCCGTTGATGCCGTTGGTAACCGTGACAATCGCCCCGGCTAGGGACGCAATTGCAGCCGTTACGATTCCAGTGATGATTAGCGCGTCCGAGGATGAGAGCATCGTTTACGCTTTCTTTTCGGCACATACGTCTTGCCCCTTAGTGCAAGCTCCACGTAACACATAGCGCACCGGATTGGTTCTCCATTGCGCACGATGACAGTTGGGTGTTTGCACTTTTTCTGAAAGGCGGTCACTTGGCCGGCGGGACGGGGTTCTCCAATCGATCAGTGTTTCCAGTCTTGATTGCCTCCACGGTCGCGCTCTTTACAACCGCCGCCTCGTCCTTGGTCTGAGACTTCGACGCATCCCCCGCCGCCAATAATCCAACTCCGCCCACGATTGTCCCGAGCGAGGCGGTCCACACTCCCTCCGTCGCATTGTGCTCTTTGACAGCAAAGATAAGATGGACAACGCTGCCGATAATCATTCCGAGGCCAACGCTGGTGGTCTTCCAATTGGTGAGCAGATTCTTGATCATAATCATGGCTTCAGGTTCTTACCATTGGCGACGATGAAATCCCAGACCCATTTGCAGACCACAGCAATGAAGCCGCCAATGACTGCACGCATTTGCCACTTGCGAGCGTCCTGAACCTGCTCAACGCGGTCCAGCCGAGTAATAATACCAATCACCGCCTTTCCGTCTCCAAGTAACGCCTCGCGTAGCTGCCGCACATCATCGCGAATATCCTCCATGCTCCTTGAGAGCCCTTCGCGCCAATGGTCGCCTTGTTCCACTTCGGTCATGCGTATGTCCAAGCCTTGCAGGTGCGCCCTAATGGCGTTGATCTGGTCGTTTGATGGGGGCATAAAGTCATGTTAAAGCCCAAACCAAGAACCAGCTTCCCCGCTTCGCGGTTATCGCGCTGCCGTCGCTGGTGTTTTGCGCGAACTGCATGGCGAGGTTGCCCGCGTTCGCACCGTTTTCAATCACGCCATGCAGCCGCGCAGCGTGAAGTCCGGTCGTGGCGAGCGCTCCCGCTACGCCTGCACTAAGCCCCAAAGCAACGATGGACAGTCCGGTTCCATTGAGAACCTCAATTGTGTAAAGCGCATTCGCTGGAGATGCAGGAGTGGACACGCCGAATTTCTGACCACTAATAATTCCGGCCAAGTTGAATTGGACATTGGCATGAAACCCATATGCCCGATTCGCCTCCATCGGAAAGGAAAATCCAGTTATCGTGGTCAACGTCGCGCTGGACGTTATTGACTGGTCCGCCGCGAGGAACGCCGCCCATGTTTGAGTTGTTACCATAAGCGTTGCATCAACCTAGTTTGGACCCGACCACGTACCAGCCAACGTGTCCACTACCCAAAGATTGGCCTTTGGGCTAAACAGATGAAGCGTGCTTCCAATCGTTGATGAGAAGATCGTCCCGTCAGTGGACGAAACTGTTGAGGTATACCGAATCACATCCGATGCCGCTGCCCCATTCGTCTTGACGCACAAAATCTGAGCGGCATCAACATAGAATGAGTAATGCAAACCAACCGCAGCAGTCGGAAGTGTGTTGGTTCTTGCCCCCACTGCGCCAGTGTTGTTGAAGAACGTTCCACTATCAGTTGTGAGCACTGTGTAATTTGCTGTTTTTGCCGCTACAACCACTTGTATCCCAGAACCTCCGTACGTTTCGATGTTGATATTGGTGTATAACCCCTGCTTCCACTCAACGCGCAGTTTGACGTAAGTTCCGTTTGGAAACGTGCGACTGGTGCCCTTGTCGCTGGAGTTAATGGAAGCTGGATTGGTAAACACAACGTCCCCATTGGTGCAGATCAGTGAGACAATACCATACCTTACGTCGTTTACTGTGCCCGTGCCGCTGACTCCCGTAATACCACAGGCGGCATTGGCGCTCAGGTTTGCTATTCCGTTAGTGGCTCCAAGCGGAAACGCTGTGTTCGTTGTCCACGCATTCGTCCGAGAGTCAAAGTAGCCTATCCAGTACTTCGAGTTGATGCCAATATCTGCGGTCACTGTCCCGTTGTCCAATGCAGCGATATTGCCCCCAGTATCGGAGTAAACCTGAAACAATCCGGACACGTTGGTAACGACTATTCTATTAAGAGTCGCGTCCAACATCTTAAGAAAGACACCACTAGAATTAGTCGCGGCCAGGACGATACCCCCACCCGTAAGCTCAGATGCGGTGATAGAACCCTTGGTCCCAGCCGCGCTGATTATGTTAATCACGTGGCTGTTATTGTTGGCGAGGGTAAGGCTATTACTCAACGCGGCTGCGATGCTGTAGTTATTGGTAAGCACTCCCGCGGGAAGGGTGGCTACTGCCGTGGGCGCTCCATTCGTAAACTGACTTCCATCCCAGAAGTAGCCATCGCCCGCCGCCAATGCTGTTCCGGCCATATGCGAGTGATTCGACAATTCCAAGAGCGGAAGGTTGGTAACGCCCGAGCCGTCTCCCGTAAACACACCGGCAAAAGCTGTGAATCCACCGGTTGAAGTCAACCCGTATGGCCCGATTGTGACAGGCCCAGCCGTAGCTGGAAACTTCCAGCCGACAGTGTTGTCAGCGTAACGCCACGTGTAAGCTCCATTGACCATTTGAATCGTCGTATCAGTGGTTATTCGCTGAGACAGATTCGTCGCCGTCGTATTCGGCCAGTTCGTAAGTGCAGCCGCATTGAACGTGCCCGAGCCAGATCCGCTGCTATTCGTTGAAACCTGACTCAGCAAGTAAGTCTGAGCCACCAAAAGGTCCCGGTCACTCAGGGCATAGAATGCCGCGCCGTTAGACAGGATTGACGAAGGGGAAACCACCGTGCCGTAAACCAGAAGCGAGAGCAGGGTTGATTGCGAGATTTCCAACTCGCGCGGACCTAATGCATAGAACGCTGCGCCTGACGAAAGGATTGAGGAAGGCGTTTGCTGGCTCGTTCCAATCCCGACAATCAGCATCAGGCATAATAGTACCGATGCGACGCGCCTCATGGTGCCTGCTTGATTTCAATCGCCATCGCCGCCCAAGCAGTAGATGTGCCTGTAATCGCGACAGTATTGTCAGTTGTCGCCAATCGGAAAACCCCGTAGATGCCGTCAAAGGGTGTGGCGAAGTTGGCGGCATAGTCCGTGGTCCATCCAGACTCAGGAGAGCCATTGAAAGTGGCCGCCGTCACATTAAAGTTCGCGACGGCATAAACCGCATTGGCTGATCCAATTAAGGATGCCAACGTGATATTCGGATTCGTGCTCGCATCATTGCCATTAAACCCGACCTGGACAATCGCTCCGCTTCCATTTGCTCCACTAGTATCAGCGTTGACGAACTGAAACACGCGAATATGGCAGCCCGCCTGATTCACGCCACCAAAGTCAGCAGTGCCGGCTGTCGTCGTTGGAGAGGCGCCCATTGCGCGAAAGAAGGTCAGGCGCAGAGTCGGGCTGGCCAACGTATTGAAGTTCGTCGTGCCGATTTGGACCCACGTAAGGCCGTTGCCTGAGAATGTTGGAGTGGTCGAAGGTGTGTTCGCGCTGGCGACTATCGCTATCACCAGAGCATTTGCCGTGGGGGTGTAAGTGGCCGCAGTCGAATAGCTATTCGCCGCACTAGTGGTATTGAGGACACCCAGATTGGTCGTTATCGTCATCGTCGGCGTTGCAGCGGCCGCGCCAGCTTTTTGTAGTTGAGGCATGCGAAACGTGAACGCCTGACAAATGAGTAAAATGGCTAGTGGCCAATTCATTAATTAAGGGGGAAGTAGTTGTAGTTGGTAACTACACTACCATACACCCACACAGTGACGACGGTTTGATTGGTGACGAATGGAACGCCAGTGGTTACGACTCCCGCAGGGGAAGTCAAAGTCCATGGGCTGGAGCCGACTCCATTGGTTTTTATGAGGAACACAGTCGTCTCTACTTTAGTCTTGCCTGAGGTTTGGTTGATAGGGCCTCCCAGGGTATATGACGCCCCCACGTTCGTCATACTATACCCGAGGGCTAAATCCGGGAAGTTCGACATATTGGTAGGATATATGGTTTGGTTCACCACAAGATTGTTCCATGTAACAAACTCAGGGTTTGAAAAATTGGCAGGTTGGAGGTTGCCTCCGGTCACGGTAACCGCGCACGCATTGGAGTTTATGATGATAACCCCGTTTGTGTAAGGAGAGTATATCACATTATTGAATTCCAATGTTCCACCAGGCACCACCAAAACAGCAAGCTTCGTCATCCCATGACCAGCATGAGCGGCCAAGTTAAAGGTCGAGTTGCTTACCTTCCAAAACGAGGGATTGTTAAGATTAATCCCCGTCGAGAACCAGATAACAGCATCCCCGGTTAAGCCGTGCACATCGCCCCCAGTGGGGTTGTTCGTGTCAATCACTATGGGGTGGTCTGACGCTGAGTATTTGAAATGGCAACTGTCAATGACGACCTTGGAACTGCCTTGGTCGAATAGACCGATGTTTGAATTGGTCCCACCGACTCCCTCAAATGTGTCGCCAAAAAAGAGATTGGTATTGTCGCCGACAAAAGACAACCCAGTCAAATCCGCCCCGTTCGTGCCCAACACTCGATTCACGAAAGTGCTATTTATCCATGTTCCATTGCCAGACAAGTAACCGAAGTTTCCAGTGGTTCTCGGGCTATTGGTCAAGTTGTCTTGAACGAATACCGAATTGTAAGACGAAACCGAACCATTAGGCGCGGTGACATCTAAACCGAGGACAGTCTCATGTCCGTATGACTTACAATTCAAAAATGATATGTCAAAGAACCCGATGCTCACTGTGTTGTTATATAAGTAGTGAGAGGTGAAGGCGTACCTCTGAGTCACGATCAGGTCATACAGGGTGACGTTCCCATGCATGATTATGGCGTCGGTGTTGGTATAGTCAGTCGTGATGGTCTTGCCGTTGCCGTACACCGTAATGTTGGTCCAATTCAATGCCGAAGCGGGATCGCCATTGTTGATTGCGTTGGTAAAAGACGTGTTGCTCCTAAGGAAAATACTATCTCCGAACATGTTATTCGACGATGCCAAGCCTATTGATGGATATGGAGAGGTTATCAACCCTCGCTGGCCAGTTGTCCCGCTTGTGTTGACATACAAGTAAGCAGCGTTACCGATAGGGGCGAAACCAAGGGTATTGGTGATGTTTGATACCGTGACTCCTCCGGTCGCCGAAACCACGCTTAACAAGTAAGTCTCGGCCACTTCCAGGTCGTGCGGACTCATCGCGTAAAACGGCGCAGCGTTCGAAAGAATGGTGTTCGGGGACATCACCGTGCCGTAAACCAGGATGGACAAAAAGGACGACTGCGCGATTTGAAGATCTCGGTCAGACAGCGCGTAATACGCCGAGCCGGCAGCTAGGATTTGTGAAGGGGTTTGCTGGCTGACGGTTATCCCGACTACCAGCATCAGGGCCAGAATTGCGGCGGCAAGTTTTCTCATAAACAAAAAGGCACTACACCGCCGAAATGGAAGGGTGGAGTTAGCTCAATATGGACAGGTAAACACCAAAGTCCCACAGGGCCAGTCGCATCAAAGCATCATCGTCCATTGCCAGCAGGTAAGCGTAGGCAACTGATTGTGTTTTCGTGGTGATGCTGGTGTTGGCCAAATCCTGCCCACCGCCTCCGGCGTTAAGGGCGGCAAACACCAACGACGTAAAAATCGGCAATAGTTTCTGGCGAGGGATTCCGCGCATTGCGGTTTCGGCGGCCGCCAGATCGGTCTTCACCGTCGCCGCGGTGGTTGTCAGGGCATTTGAATGAGCGAGGCTATAAAGGCCGAGCGCCAGCATGGCCAACTGCGCGTGATGGTCCAGCAATTGCGGCCCGTAAGGGCCGGCCTGCGTGATGATGTAGTCAGAATTCGCCATAAATCAGTAATCTCCCGACGGGGTGTTGGGCACGCTCTCGCGCAGATCGGTTTTCCAATCCTTCTCGCCGCCCTTGGGATGGACGCATTCGACTTCCAAGTCGCCGTCGGCGTCTTCGCCCACGACCTTGAGAGTGATTGTGTCGCCCGCCTTGTAATTCTCCCGTCCGGGAAAACTGTCCGGCAGGAAAAATGTCTGGTCGCCCTGGTCGGAGCTTTCACTCTCGCCCATCTCGGAAGGATCGCCAGTGTTGGTTGGGCCGCTGGCGTCCGCGGCGTCCATTGCTCGAAGGATTCGCATAAGTCATCCCTCGCCGATCTTTCGACCGGCGAGGGTTCAAGTTTAAGACTACGACTCGTCGCAGAACGAGTTGTAAGGTGTGATGTTCTGGTAGCCCGTGCCAGTGGTGATGCTAGTCGGCCAGGTGATGGTCGCCGAGCGCGGCACGTCAGCAACAGGAGTCGGTTCGCGCAACGCAAGAATCCACATCTCGATTGCCGGGAAAATGGTCTTGGTGCCCATCTCGTATTCGCCCAAAAAGTAACCCTTGTTCTTCTTGTCGTTGTAGATGGTGCAGACGCCACCCGTGTTCGGGTCGGTGGACTGGAACGCATCTGGGTTCTTCCAACTCCATTTGCCCATCAAATTGCGGGCCAGGAACGGCATGTCGGAATTGACGCTCTCGGTCTCGCCGACATAAACCTCGCGCGCTGCTCGGTTGTAAATGTGGAACAACTGGTAAGGCGCATTCTCGTATTCCGGATCGAACACAGGCTTGAGGCCAACCGTCGCCGCGCTGTTCTGGAAAGGCCAAATGCGCTTGTAACTGCCACCGCCAAGCCCGGTGAACCGGAGCGGTGTCGCGTCCACGTGGAACAGGAAATTGCCGCATCCCATCATGGCACCGAACTTGAAGAACTTGCCGCCCTTCGCGAAGTCAGCCGCATTGTACATCATCGTCAGCGCCGGATTTGCCGCGCCCAACTCCTGGAAGGTGCTGATGTCGCCCATCAATTCAAACATGCCGGTCGGCGTGTAGGCGTTGGCGAAGTAGCCCTGATAAAGCAACTGCGGGGCGAAGTGCTGGAGATACTGCATCGAAAGCTTGCTCGTCGGAACGCCGCTCGAACCAAGGACCAGCTTCGTGCAGTTCTGCTGGAACATGCTGGCGGTAGTCGCGATCTTCGTGAAGCCCGAACCGCAGATGTGAATGTAGTCACTCTGCCGCAAGGAAAGCAGCCGCAGGAAATCACTCGTGATGTTGTCGGGCACCTTCTTCAGCCCGTCAATGATTCCACCCAACTGCGCTTCCGCTTCTTCGATGTGCCGCAGGCGGTCAAAGCAGAACGGCGGCGTCGAGTAATCGCGGTGATACTTGACGTAGGTTGAGCGAGTGCTGCCCCAGCCAAGCATCAGGCGCGTCGGATCGCACATCGGCTGAACGGCACAATGACCGCCCGTCGAATCGCTCGCATCCATCGCGTCCCAACAACCATCGTCGTTGGGCATCGTGACGTGAATCTTGTCCCAGGTGTGCGTGGTGCCGGTGAAGGATGGCCACGGTTTGGAGGGATAAAGACCGGCGTACGTGTAATCAATGGGGAAGCGATCTTTGGAAAGCTCCTTATCCCAGTCCGGAATTCTGCGAAAGAGAAATTCGTTGAACCTGCGACAATCTATGGCCATGTTAAAAGTAAGTTGTGCGCAATGCGCGATTTACTGCTGGTTATCACGAAGTCGGATGACTCGGTTGTTTTTACGAGACTCTCTCGAAGGGTTGGCGAACCCAGAACTAACAGCCGATTAAGGCTTACACCTCATTCAACTTTTTGTATTGACAAAAGATGTGCCCACTGGGAACACTCGCAATGTGTTGTTCAAAGATGCGCTCAAACTGTGGCGGGGTTCCCGCTCACTGAAAGAAGCGGCTGCGGACCTTGGGATTGATTACCCGAGCTACCGAAAATACGAGACGGGCAAAAGGACTCCAGTGAAGTTGGCGCAGATCGAAATCGAAAGGCGAATGAATGCGAACCCTGACGGAAAAAGATAAGCAACGATATTGGTCAAAGGTTGATGTGCGCGGCCTTGATGAATGCTGGCCGTGGATAGGATTGATTACGCGCAAAGGATATGGATTCTTTTCGGTCGGCGGAGCACGCGGCGAGCGTGGCGGCAATCACGTTCTGACCGAAGAACAGGTCCGCAGCATTCGGCGTGAGTATGTTCCGGGGCAAATCAGAATGAAGGACATCGCCATTCGCTACGGCGTTGGCTGGAAGGCAATTCAGAAAATCATTCAGCGCACTCGCTGGGGCCATCTCACGTGAAGATCGATCTCCAAAAAGCCCGCACTCTCTGCAATCTTCGCGCCTCCAAAGGCATCAAGGCTTCTTGGGTCGCAAAGCAAATGGGCATCTCTGCGCCTCATCTGTGCCTGATGGAAAGCGGCAAGCGCACATGGTCTGAGAAGTTGGAAAAGAAGTTCAGAGCAATCGTTGGATGAGTGCTAAGCCACAACAAGGAACTGTGTTGCGCCAAATCGGGCAGGCGTGGCTGATGAAGTGTGATCGCTGTGGAAAAGAGTTTCTCGCCTATGCGCCCACTCGACATTTTTGCTCTCGGGCTTGTTATCGCCCGAAGGATTTCGCCGAAAGATTTTGGAAAAACGTGGACATAAAAGGACCAGACGATTGCTGGCTTTGGACATCGCCATCAGTAATCAAGGGCTATCCATCGTTTTACTGTTGCGGAAGGGGGCGGCGTGGTGGTCAGGTCGCGTGGATGTTGGAGCATGGAGAATTTCCGAAGCTTTGGGTTCTTCATAAGTGTGACGTGCCGCTTTGTGTTAACCCAAAACATCTATTCTTGGGGACGGCGATGGATAACAATGCGGACATGATTCGGAAAGGACGCGCCAACCCCCCGCGAGGCGAGCGTTCAGGCAATGCAAAACTTAAACAGGCACAGGTTGATGAGATACGACAACGGCATTCTTTGGGGAATATTACGCAACGCAAACTTGCTTTGGAATTTGGTGTCAGTTTTAAAACGATAAACAAAATAGTTCTGAACCAGAGGTGGGCGGTATGATTCCCCTTATTTGGGTGCTTCTTGGGCGTACGGGTGATTTGATTTCAGTTCTTCCCCTTCTCCGCGAAGAAGCGCAAGCAGGTCGCCGCCCAACACTCATGGTTGCCAAGGAGTTCCTTGGCGTGATGACTGGCGTAAGTTATTGCGATGTGGTTCCGTTTGATGGCGCGTTCGATGACTTGGATGGTGCAGTTGCCAAGGCGAAGGAGATTGCGGTCGAAGTGAAATGCGTTCAAGTCACAGGGCCGCCTGATGCGGTGAAGCGCTTGACCTACGATCCCACGAACACTGATTCTGCTAAGACGGATTGTTTCCAGAAAGAGGTTTGGCGGTTCATGGGCAGGTTCGATAGGTGGAAGGACCAGCCACCGCTCATGTTTGATGGACGCGATCCTGAACGTGAAGTTGCCTTGCTGAATTCAATTGTCCGCCCTGCTAAGAAGAAGATTCTCCTTGTCGCTCTCGGCGGGAACAATGCGCCGTTTCCATATCCAGACCTGTGCTTTGAACTCCTGCGTCTCAAGTTCCCGAAGATGCACATTATTGACTTATCGAAGATAAAGGCGAAACAGGTTTACGATCTACTCGGTCTTTATGAGATGGCGCATTGCCTTGTGGCCTGTGATAGCGCCCCGCTTCATCTGGCGTATGCACTCGTAAAGACGCTACCGGTGGTCGCGCTCATCAATGACAAGCCTTCGCTGTGGCACGGGTCCGCATGGCGCGCGAATCACATCGCCCACATTCGCTACACCGATTTTCCAAAGGCTGCGGTGGAGATGCTGGACGCGATTGAGAACATCGGCAAACCCGGCTCGCCATTTGACCCATCGTTGAGCACACCGAAGATTGTGCATGTCTGGTCCTGCTACGAAATCTCAAGCGAGAACGAAGAACGCACTGCCAACGCCGCCGACCTGTGGTATGAGCAGTCGAACGTCGTCGCGTGTCCGGTGGAAGTCGGTTCCGTCGGCCAGGATTCCGCCAACGTGCTCAAGGATGATAAGCGATTCCCGATGGTCCGCGATGTCATCCGCAAAGCCTGTTATCGCGCTGAGCCTGATGACGTGATTTGCCTCACACGTTGCGATACGTCTCCGACACCTGGACTTGCCGAGCGAATCCTTTCAGGGCCGCTCCCGGCATACGCCCATCGCACCATCCGCAATGGCGACGGCGACACCTTCCATCCCGCGGTGGACTTGTTCGCCTTCACGCGGGCGTGGTGGGACGCGCACGGTTCAGAGATGCCGCCGATGGTGCTGGCGATGGACACTTACTGGAATCGCGTGCTGCTTGATGTGGTGAAGAAGCACGGCGCCCATGAGTTGCCATTTGCTATCCATCGCGAACCAGGCACGCCCGCAGCAGTATCACCTGTGGCCACCAAGCGTTTGCTCCACAACGAGAATGAAGCCCTGAAATGGTGGCAGAAGAACGGCAGCAAGATTGAGCCTGAGCCGGCCACACAACAAACGTCCGAGGGTTGGATGGTCAACCGCCATGCGCTCCTGCAATACGGCTACAATCCGAGCATCATTCGCGTTGGTGACCGGCTGCTGATGGCCTACCGCTGGCATCCAGAACACGAAAGCCGCACGAGGCTGGCCGTCGCTGAACTGGACGCAACCTTTGGCGTCATGGTGAACAAGCAGATTCAGGTCGAAGCGAAGTCAGCCGAAGATCCGCGGCTGTTCATCTTTGGAGGTGCGCTCTGGATTTGTTACGTGGACAGCACCTTCCCTGACAGAGATCCGAAGTGCATCACGCGATATGGGCGGTTGCGCGAATATGAGAATCATTGGGCAGTCGAGGATATTTACCAGCCGATGATTGGGAAGAATGACGGATCATCGCTCGAAAAGAATTTCGTTCCGTTTGCCTTTGAGGACAAGCTGCTTTGCATCTACCAAACGCACGGCGAACAAATCGTCCACGTCCTCGAAGGCGACAAGTCGGTTCTCACACATCGCGCGCTCGGCCCACGCTGGCCATACGGTCCTATGCGCGGTGGCACTGTGCCGCTTCCTTACAAGGGAAAATTTCTGCGCTTCTTCCACTCTGGCTTGGATAACGAACCCCCACCGTGGCGACGGCGTTATTACGTTGGTGCGATGCTTATGGAACCAACGCCACCATTCCAGACTGTCGCCATCAGCAGTGAACCAATCCTTCGCGGCAGTGAGCGCGACGAATTGAGCGATGTCGAGCGGCAGGGTTGTCAGCAATATAAGGCCAAGGTCGTGTTCCCCTGCGGCGTGCTGGCTTATGAAAAGGATTGGCTGCTCTCAATCGGAGTGAACGATAGTGCGTGCGCGTTGGTGAAGATAACGGAGGATGATCTGCATCTATGAGCAACGAGGAAATACGGCTAGCAATAGCGCAAGTTTTGGAACCACAGCAGGAGTGGGAGATTTTTGAGGACATCTATCTCAATGCCCCGCAGCCTTACAGAAAGGATGTCGGCTTCCGTTATCCAGCGCATTCGGGTTGGATTATAGCAAAGAATTACCCCGAAGACCTGAACGCGATGCACGAGGCGGCTATGTCAATGACGACAGCCGAGCGGAAGGAAATGAGGTTTTGGCTTTATGAATTGACAGATCAAATGAGTGCCCACGATGCCACTGCCAAGCAGCGTGCAGTGGCATTCCTTCGGGTGAAGGGGCTTTGGAAATGAGCGACCTTGATCTATTCGTCCGCATCGCCCGCCTGCATCCAAATGTGGATGGCTGGTGCCCGTTGCCAAAGGCGCAGACGATGGCGGCTGCTGTGCTCGCCTTGCGTCCCGATGTCACTGTTGAAATCGGCATCTACGGCGGCAAGTCGTTCCTGCCGATGGCACTGGCGCATAAGGAAATTGGCCATGGCGTTTGCCTTGGCATTGACCCGTGGAACCCGACTGAATCAGCGAAGGATCAGGAGCATCCTGCCGACCGCAAGTATTGGGGCGAACTGAATCACGAAGCGGTGATGAACAAGTTCTTCAAACTGATGAACGATCTCAAACTGCATGATTGCACGAAGATAATCCGCCAGCCGAGCGACCAAGTGATTCCACCTGAGAACATCGGCATCCTGTCACTCGATGGCAACCATGGTGAGGCATCCATTCGTGATGCCAAACGGTTTGGCCCCAAGGTGCGCGTCGGCGGTTTGGTCTTCGTGGACGACATTGGATGGACAGGCGGCAAGGTCCGCATCGCTGTGCACGAACTGATCGAAATGGGATTCAAGCGGATGTATGACCTTGGTAGCGGTATTGTGATGCAACGAACATGAGCATTCTTGTTTTATTCGTAGGGCTAGGCGGTCTCATTGTCATGGTTTCATTCATACTGTCATGTAGGCTTAACGATCTTGAGGACAGAATTGTGACTTGCGAGAGAAAATTGAAAGAGATGTTTCCTGATATAACATAGTATGCCGCTGCTTCAATTCAACCTCACGGGACGCTTTGGGAATCTGCTTTTTCAGACAGCCTATGCTTTTGCTTGGTGCCAGCAGAGCGGCTACGATCTATGCCTTCACCCATGGATTGGCGAGCAAATATTTTCAGGGCTTCCAAAGGTCGTGCGCCCCGAGAACCACACCCCTGACCTTGTGTGGAATGACCGATTGTTTCAGTGCCAACTTGATCTGATTTACACGCGCAAGCAGGTGCGTGAATGGTTCAAGCTCAAGCCCGAGGTTGAGAAGATGCTCGTGCCTGCCAGATTCCCAAATCGCGTGTGTTTGAATGTTCGGCAAGGGCAGGACTATCGCGATGCAGGACTTGTGACACTTTCAGAGAAGTGCTATGCGAATGCCGCGATACGACTTGGTTTCAGTCCGGGTGATTGCCGATTCGAGACGGACCTGAACCCAATCACGCTGCCCGCATTTCCAGGAGATTTGAGATCCAGTGGTCATTGCGTCTCGGCGGTTGGCCTGCCGTCGTTCTATCGGCTGATGACTGCGCCGGTTTTGCTGAGGGCAAATTCTACGTTCAGTTATTGGGCTCATGTTCTGTCTGAGAATCAGGTCGTTTACTCACCTGTGATTCGTGGACTACCCGGTGGAGTGCCAAATGTGGACTGCCAAACTTTCCTTCGCGGCAACTTCCCCGCGATGGTGGATTCGCCTGACCATTCGGATCTTTATCTACAAGAATGACCCTCGAAGAAATCTATCGCCAGAAGTGCAACGAGCCGTCGGACATCAATGAGCATTTGCCGGTTCTTCGGGAGTATGCCTCAATGTGCCAGCACGCGACTGAGTTTGGCGTCCGGGGCATTGTCTCGACGTGGGCACTTCTTTGCGGCCTTGCGTGGGGTGCATGGAGATGTGGGTGGGATGGCGGCAACAAGCACACGAGAACCCTTGTGTCATACGATCTTACCCATCCGGGGAAAAGTGCAATTGATCAGGTGCAGGCGTTAGCGATTGATTCCGGAGTTCGGTTCAAGTTCCTTGTCGGGGACACTCGAAAAATCACTATTGATGAGACGGACCTGTTATTCATTGATACCTTCCATACCTACAACCAACTCAACGCCGAACTCAGGTTGCACAGCACTAAGGCTCGCAAGTTCATCATCCTGCACGATACTGAAACCTTCGGGCGCAGGGGCGAAGCGGGCGACGAGGCTGGGTTGCTTGTTGCGATGGACCTGTTCCTCGCAGAAAACCTGCACTGGAAAATGAGGGCGCAATTCTACAACAACAACGGACTGACCATTCTCGAACGCAAATGAACTGGGAATATTTGAATCGCTGCCGTCTCCAGCCCGAAAAGGATCGACAATTCGGAACTACCCCATCGGACGGGTTCAACGGATTCTTTTGCCTAATCCTTAATGGACTTCCGATCAAGTGCATTGCCAGTGATGGCATGGGGTGGCAGCACGTTTCGGTGTCCATCGCTAACAGCACCAACACCCCATCATGGTCCATTATGTGTCAGGTCAAAGACTTGTTCTGGAATGACGAGGACTGGGTTGTTCAATTTCATCCCGCGAAATCTGAGTATGTAAACAATCATCCCGGCGTGCTCCACTTGTGGCGATGCACGACTCAGGCTTTCCCGCAGCCGGATCGGATAATGGTCGGATACAAAAATCAAGCCGACCTTGATCGAGTGGCCGCCATGTCAAACCCATGAGCAAACTTATCTCCATACTCATGCCCACTCGCGGAAACATCGGCGGGCTGATGCTTGCCCTCGGGTCAATCAAGCGCACGGCGACCAATATGGACGAGGTTGAAATCCTGCTGCGGATGGACGACGACGACCCCAATCGAACCGCTATAGCCGATGGACTTGCGGCTGACTTCGGCGCGCGCACCATTGTTGGCCCTCGCGGACGCGGCTACATTGACATGGGTGTGTTCATCAATGATTTGGCTAAAGAGGCGACTGGTCAATGGTGCTGGCTGATGGACGATGACGCATGGATTGAAGGCAATTGGCAGCCGCAGATCGCCGCCATTCCCGCCGATCCCGCCAATGGTCCGTGCCTCAACGCTGAGTTCTATCAGCTTGGCCCGAGCCATTACGTCACGCCGCAAGACAGTCCAGTTGGACTCATTATGCCGACGGCGCTCGTGAAGAAGATTTCACACAACAATCCAGTGGACGCTCAATGGTGGAGCATCTCGCGGCAGATGGGCTGGACGACGCACTTTCTGAAAGGTGTCACGTACTATCACGAAGGGAGAGCACGATGACTCTCAATATTTCGTGGCTAACGTCGCGCAAGGCACCATGTTTCGAGTGGTTTATTTCTTCGCTCCTGCGTCAACTCAAAGGCGATTTCACCGACATTCAGATCATCGTCGTGGATTATTGGTTGCAGGAGATTCCGCATCACAACTGGACCACCGATGATGCGACGAAGCGGCGGACGGCATGGCAGGCGATGATTCCCAGTGGCCTTCAATGCGTGCTCACAAATCCTAAGCCTACACCGTGGCAGGGTCCGCATCGCCTAACGAAGAACGACTACTTTGCCGCAGCGAATACACGCAATACCGCCATCTGTTTCGCCAAGGATGGGCACCTTGCTTACGTGGACGATCTATCCGTGCTCTGTTCTGAGTGGCTACAAGCCGTGCGCGAGGCGTGCGGGGCGAATCGCATCACCGCTGGCGCATTCAAGAAGCACAAGAACCTCGTGGTTGAGAACGGCGAGGCAAAGAGTTTCGATGTGTATGAGCCGGGAATGGATAGCCGATGGTCGCATGGCAGAGACTACGCCATCCCGTGCCCGCCAACATGGTTGTTTGGATGCTCGCTCGTCGCGCCAGTTGAGCGGTTCTTGGAAGTTAACGGATGGGCAGAAATCTGCGACTCGGGCGGGTTGGGACTTGAGGATTGTTCGATGGGTATCGCGTGGGCAAATCATGGACACCAACTTTGGTACGATCGCCGGATGCTCACCTACGAGAGCGAGGAACGCCACTTCCAGCAACCGAGTATGAGGCGGATAGACAAGAAGAAGGATGGCACTGTGACGATTCCAGGATATGGCACACATCCCGACGAGAAAGGGCATCATCTCGTCCGCGTGCTGTCCAAGGCCAAACGATTCACGAACTACTTTGAACCGGGTGGCATCGAGCGTCTCCGACAACGAATCTTGTCAGGCGAACCGTTTCCAGTTATCCTTGAACCTCGCCACGACTGGCATGACTCGCAACCTTTGGAACAACTATGACAAACACCGACAAGCCCATGGAACTTAACGACGCCATCTCCCGCCTGCTCAAGAGCGGCGTGGTCAAGGTCACCTTCGGCCAGCGTGACGACAATACCATCGGCGTGATGGCTGAGCAGATGCTCAATGCAGGTGAGCAACATTTCATGCACCAAGCGAGCGATGTGACCGCCGAAGAAGGATTCAACAAAGTCCTGCGCTCGGTCGAACATGCGGCTCAACTTCAAGACACGATCCTCAAAATCCCGCGCAACGGGAAACTCAAGTAATGGGCGACACGAAAGAACTATTCCTTCGGCAGACTGAACTCTGCGAGCAGTTGAATGCCGTAGTTACCACGGACTGGTTTAAGAAGTGCCTCGCCTTCGCCTGTGCTGAATTGATGGAGCGCCCCGGTGTCACATCGGAGCATTTGGCCGGCGTCCAGCGATTCAAGGTTGTCCTACTGTCCATGACTGATGATGACGATGATGAGTCTGTGGCGTTGCCGTCCAGTGGACTCATCCACAATTTAGACATTCCTTCCCGAGATGTTCCGCCTCAACCAAAGCCTAAACGAAAGAAGAAAACATGAAGATTCTGCTCGCTCCTGATTCCGGCGCTGCCGTCGCAGCTCCACCTGCGCCCGCTACTCCCGCGCCTGCCAAACCAACCGCCCCGGCGCCAGCCGAAGGCGGGGATGACTTTTCCAGCGTGGACGCGCTCGCCAAAGCGCCGAAGCCGAAAGCCGCTCCCGTCAAGCCTGAGTCGCCGAAGGACACGAAGGATGCCCCCAAGCCAAAGGACGAGAAGTCTGCTCCTGCCGAGCCTGCCTTTGACGATCCGGACGATAACAAGTTCCAAACCCCGAAGGCATTGCGCGAGGCACGCAAGCGGGCTTTGAATGAACTCAACAACACGAACCAAAAGCTTCGTGAGTATGAGCGCAAGATCGCGGATGCCGATGGTAAAGGCAAAGACACATCGGCATTGGCCAAACGTGTCGAGGCGTTGGAGAAAGAGAAAGAGGATCTGCACGCTAGCCTGCGGGCCGCCAAGCAGGAGGTCTCACCTGACTTCAAGCAGAAGTATGAGGCACCGCTTGAAAAGGCGATTAAACGTGCTCATGCCCGCATTGGAGAGTTGAAAATTTTGGATGAAGCGGGAACTCCGGTGGCCAATGCTGACTGGAAGGTATTCAGTAAAATCTATGGCATGGAGCGCGAAGTGGCCAAGCAAGAGGCAAAGCGCCTATTTGGTGATGATGCTGACCTTGTGATGGATTATCGCGCTGAGATCCAGCGGCTCACCGAAGATCGCAATGAAGCGTTGGAGTCTGAGAAAGAGAACTGGAAAGCCCGCCAGGAAAAGGAACGTGCCGACCAGGCATTGCAAGCCGAGCAATGGGAGACCGCCCAACAGGAAGCCATCCGCGAAGTGGCTGAGCGCAATGCCGAATGGTTCCAGGATGGCAAGGACGCTGACGAGAACGCCATTCGCAAGGCATCCATGACCGTACTCGAGAATGGCGTCAAGGGTTTGGACAAGGACGGCAACCCGTTAACGCCAAAGAAACTGGCTCAATTCGTCGCTACAGTGCGTCACCGCGCGGCCAACTTCCCCGTAATGGTCCGCAGGCTCACCGATGCACTGGAGCGCGTTTCAGAGCTTGAGGGCGTGCTTGCCGAGAAGAATGGCAGTGCGCCGGGTGCAACGGCTCATCCTGCGTCCGGGGTTGACGAACGAAAGCCTGAGACTGATTGGCGGGATGATTTGCGCAAGAGTGTGCCGACAGTCAATGACGGTGGCTAGTCACTGAGAGACCTCCCAATCCTTCGATATTCGGGCGCCTGTGACGCCCATCGCAGTTGCCTTTGCAATGGCGGGCATCCACATATCCATGAGACTGATTTGACTATCAGTCATCCCGAGCCCTTCGCGCCATACATCGTGCATCGCTTCGGCGGCCGGGATTGGCAATGCGGTCTGCGTGATGTATTCCGGCCACGTATAAGGCTCAACGCCCTGCGCCCGTAGCCGCTTTGGCAATTGCGTCTTGCCGGGAAGCATTCCAAATCCCGCCGCAGGAAGCGGACGCTGCTGGAAGTCCCGCCCAAAGGCCAAGTCGGCCGTCATTCCCGCAAATGGACTGAGCTGCGTACGGGCATACTGGAAAAGCGTGTTTGCTGTGTTCTCATCCTCGTAAACGATCTTGTTGAGTTTGCCTTCATTCTTGATTCCAGACCACAGGCGCAATGGCAATCTGGCCATCGCAAGCATCGGTCCCCCATAGGCGATGTTCTGGCCTGCGATTTTGAACTTCAGGAAGTCACTACGATTTGGGTCAGTGAAATTGATTTCCTGATCGCTTCCCATTGCGGAAAGTAGACCTTGGTTGATAGCCAAGAGCCCATACAGAGTGCCAACCACCCACGCCTTCTCTTTGACCTGCTGGACAGCGAACCACTTCTCTGCGTCTGTGGACTTCTTCCAGCGCAGGAATGTATCAGCCGCCCTGACTGGATCGCCAACGAGCCACATAGCACGCGATGCTTCCAGTCGAGGGGCAAATAGAAGGACGTTCGTAAACTTGGGGGCGCTCTTTGCAGTGATTCCGGTGATGTGATTTACGTCATCGGCAATAGCCGCAGCCATGTCGGCTGTCTGCTTGTGCTTCGGTAGTTGGTCCCAATGATGGTTGAATATGTCCTGCCGAAGATTCTTAAGCACGGCGTAACCACGATTACCTGCCCCTGTAACGGCGTTGAAATATTCTGCCACCTTGGGTGATATTCTATCTGCACCACTCCTGATGGCGCCAGTAATCTCGGGAATATTATATTCCTCAATTGCGTCGGGGTTGTTTTGAAGTCCCGCACGCCTCGCAACTGTGTAGTTTGGATCACTCAACAAATCCTTGCGCATCATCTGGAAGAAGGCAGGACTTTTCAGCATCCTCACCATGCGCCCGTAATTCTTGAAATACGTGCCCCAGTGCTTGGGCATATAGAACAGTGCTGGGGCATGGGTTCCAAGAGCAACAAGCCCATGAAGACCGCCACCAATCTTGAGCGAGAACATGGCTCTTGGAATGGTAGCGAGTGCTCGGAGATACATCGGAACCTGCGTGGACTTGAGCCATGTCTTGGCTTGCAGCTTGTAGCGCCACAGTGCTTCCTGCTTTCGCCACGCTTCGTCAGCCAGGAACTTCGCTCGCTTGTTCTTCGTCATCAACTCCGTGACTTGCTTAGTGCTCAGCCCAAGGTCTGATGCAACCTTGCTGCGGATCGTATCGAAATCATCCTCGCCCTTATCGAGATACTCTTTGACCTTTTCCCAGACGCGCTTCTCAGGATTGACGCGAGCATCCGTCTCGGCCTTGGCTGCGTCAATGGCTGCTTGGCGAACTCTGGCATTGGCCGCGTCGAGAGCTTTCTTTGTGGCGATCTCCTGATCATTCGGTGGACGCGCGGATGCTTCTTTGACCCTCGCTTGATTCTCTGCGTCTGCTAAACGTGTTGCTGCTTCGCGTGCTGTCTTCTGTGACGCCTCAAGCGCCTTGCGTGCAGCATCCTCTTGCACTTTCGCAACCTCACGCTCGCGCACTGTCTGAGCAACGCGAGCCTTGTTCTCTGCGTCTGCTAAACGGACGGCATTCTCTCGGACGGTTTTATTGGCGGCATCAAGGGCACGCTTCTCGGCGTTGCTACTGCCTGCCTGCTTCTCAAGTTCGGCATTGAGCGCAGTCTTTGCACCCTCCGCTTCGCCTTCTGCCTTCTTCACGCGACCAGCAATGGACTTGGCGGTCTTGGTTTGCTGCGGCGTGAAATCCTTATCGGTGGCGTCAGTGTAAGCCTCGCGCAAGCCTGTGAACGTCCCGGTGTCAATGTCCTGCTCGCCCTGTTGTGCCATGCCCGACTTGTGCCACTCGGTCTGCATCGGCTTAATGCGGGCCGCCCAATCCGAACGTGCCTTCCATGCCGCGCGGTATTCAGGTGAATCGGTGCCGAACTTTTCTTCCGTGCGCCTGGCCTCGAATGCGAGTTGCCTCAAACGAGCACGAGCAACAGCAATGCCTTCAGCGGAGACGGACTTAGTTGGGTCGGACTCAAACTTGGCCATTACTGCTTCGGCAGCATTCGGGTCTTTTGCCAGCAACGCCTCGCCGCTCTGAACCGATTCGGCGGCGGCGATTCCTTCGCCCGGTGGCGGTAATGCTTCTTGTCCAGACGCAGCAACCTTCTCTCGGACACGTTGAGCCACGCCGGTAACGTCGGCACCTTCATTGGGGCCGAACTCTGACGGAGTGGCCCCACCCATGCCGACTATTTCACCTTGAACCGGCGCTTCTCCTTCTCGTGACTCCACGGGTTGGGATTGCTCGGGTGCAACTTGTTCCAAGTCATTGCTGCTAACTTTTTCGCCTCCTTCGATGACTTGCCCCGACGGAGGTAGCTGTCCCTGATTTCCTCGTATTGCTTCGGCATTTGGCACTCCTTTCTCTGGTGTTATGGCATCAAACTCTTTGTTTGGAAATACATTCTCGTCAATCCATTTGCCCAAAGCTGGATCTTTGTCGTAAACGTCCTGTCGTAAGTCAGCCCACTCCTGCGGGTCTTCAAACATTCTTGCGGGTGGATCAATTCCAATCTCTCGCACCCTGGCATTAGCAATCAGCGGGGCTTCCTCAATCTGCCTCGCACGCTTTTTAATTGCGTTCTGAATGATTGCCAGTTCGTCACCTGTCTTGCCTTTGCTCATCATCCCGCCGCCGACTCTATAAACCTCGCTGAGTGTTTTGGATGCAAGAATTGGGGACACGTCAGGCTCGGCGGCTGGAGTTGGTTCTGTAACTGTTGTAGTTACATCGGGTTCTATCTCCCCCTCAATCGCAGGCGCTGCGGGCTTTGCGCCTGCCGGGGTTTGAAGAATTGCGCCGGTTGCCAGCGGGCCCTGAACTTCGGCAGGTGAAATCCTTCCCACCATTCTGCCAACGCCGTGAGCAATCGGAAGTGCGGTGAAAGCTGTTGTCTGCAACAACTGACTTTGTAACCGCGCAATCTCATTCGGGTCTTGATCGGCTTTATTCTTTCCAAGCTCCTGCCCAAGCTTCTCCACAACGTCAGGCGCATCAGCAAGCATCTTTATGCCCATCGCAATCATCACTGGCGTCCCGCCTGCTGCGAGGGCTGGCGCGAGTGGGGCCAACCGCATCAAATCTTGAGCGACATGCGCGGCGGTCGCCTGTGCCGGATTGGTCTTGGCTAATTCGGCGATGTCCGCATCAACTGGAAGTTCGTCGCGTCCTTGAATTGCCGCCCAGGTGTTTTCCCACGTCTTCTGCTGTGGGCGAGCGAGAGCAAGAGAGCCAATATCAGTGCCGACGCCGCGCGCGACATTGCCAACGTCTGAAAGATTCTGCTGAATCTGCTGCGACAATTCTGGAATATCAATCGCAGGCGGCTCGGGGTTGACCTTCCCGCTTTGTAGATAGGCGCGTTGATACGGGTCGAGCTTGATTGTAGGCGGGGTGGGCGAAGAAAGGAAATCCTCAGCCTTCGTCTTGCTGCTCAGAAAGTCATCCGCACTTTGCTTTTCCTCAAGGAATGCCGATGCGCTTTGCATGTCATTCAAACTGGTCCTTGAATTGGTCCTTGAGAATCTTAACGCCGTCGTCCTTGCTCAACTTTCTAGACTGCACATCGGCCTTAACTTCGTCGGGGGTTTTGTAAGTGGAAGTTGCGGCTGGCGCGGCTGCTGGTTTCGCGGCAGTGGTATTCGTGAATGCCTTCATTTGTGCCATTAGTCCAGACCGATCTGACTCCAACCGTTCAAGCCTATTTTGTTCAGTGGTCGTCAACTGAAGCTTGGCATTCTTCGGGTTCTGCTCTGCCTCAAGTTTCCGTTTGAGTAGCGGGGCAAGCTGGCCATTTAGTCCGGTGATCTTGAATTGTATTTCCCTCGCCTTGACCGTCTCTTTGTCGTCCAGAACTTTGAATCCACCACCTTTAGGGTTGTAGATAATGTTCATGTTCTTCCCATCTGGAAGCTGCACTGTTTTCAAAACTGGCTCCGTAGTGTTAGGTGGAGTTGTAATCTTCTCCGACCGCAACACGGTCATGTCAGCGTTCGGATGCCGAGCCTTTGCCTGAAACACTTGAGCCTGATTCGTGGCGCGCGACAGTTCGTCAAAGAGTGCGCTAGTATCCTGAAGGACCAATGCCTTTTGCGCGTCCTTAATCTTCTGCGCATCAGCCGAACGCTTGCCAATCGCCTCCTGTGTGACCATCGCCCGAATCGTCGGGTCGGATGTTGCTCCAGGATGCTGCGTCAGAAATTGTGAAACACTCGGCGGCGTTGACGCATCAACTGGAAGTGTGGCTGACGCACCCCTTGGAGTCGTTGGCGTGACTGGAAGCGTCGTTGGCGCTGCCGCCGAAAGTTCTCCTGCCATATCATCCGGATTGGTCGCAGGTGCCATCAACTCGCTTCCAGGATCGGATGCTGGCGCAGCGAGCGCGGGAAGATTCGCGGACAGTTCGCCAGCAGGATCGGAAGTATCCGAGGCTGCGGCGGGATTGGTCTGCGCCTTGTGAAGTTCGCCAAGCAAATCAGCGACGGCTTGGGCTTGGTCCGCTTTGACCTTCGCGGCATCGGCGTATCGCTTCAACTCGCCTTGCCGCCACGCATCAATGGAGTTGTTGCGTGCACGTTCGAGTTCGGCCTGCGCGTCGGCGATGGCTTTGCGCTGGCTCAATTCCGCATTGAATTGCGTGCCTTGCTGCTGCATCTTGGCAGCGTCCACCACTGAACCAAGCAATAGTTTCTGCTGCGCGAGGGCTGAGTTCTCAAGCTGCTCTCGGAGGTTCAATCCAGCGGATGCGCCAGCGGATGCCGCAGGTATCGGTTCGGCTCGCCCAAGCCATGGAGCGGAAGTAAGCATTAGAAGAACCCACCAATCAGTTTACCGATGGCACCGCCGATGCCGCTTCCTGCGGTTGCACCAGCAGGGCCACCAAAGAACCCGCCAGCAGCGCCACCAAGCCCGGTTCCAATGAGCGAACCGATGGCATCGCTGCCTTTGTTCTTCTTGCCCTTCATTGAGTTTAGGTATCGTTGGAACAATGCGCTCGAGTACGCCGCTTGAGCCTCGGGATTGGGCGCGGCTGCATTGCTGGCGTTAGTTGCCGAGATTTCGGTTTGAAGCGCCGGATTGACGGTCTGGGTTTGGGATGTGCTGCCGACTAGACTACCAAGCCGACTCAAACCCTCAGATTGCCCTTGCAGGCTGGTCAGGCCAAGATCGCGCAGGGTGCGGTTGGTGGCCAATTCACTTCCCGGCATTCCCGAACGCACGCCGAACGTCGCACCCTCATTTTCAATCTGCTGCTTTACGTCGCCAGGAAGCTCACCGCGAAGCAGTGGCAGGATGCCTGACATGGCCGCCGTATTGCCTTCACCAAGCCCCGGAAGTTTCGCCGCAAGGTCAGTGTAAGGGTCAGGGGCACCGATTGAGCCAGGGACCAAGCCAAACGCTCCCGTGCCTTGCTGTGGTCCAGGCGTGTTGCTGTAGCCGTTCGCCGGGAGTGCCGTTCCAGCCGCCCGGTTCCCCGGCGCCGTGGTGCTGCCAAGGAGCGCCAACACGCCATATGGGTCGCGCCAGTTCTGGAATGATGCTAGCGGGTCTTTGCCGGGGACCGGCTTGAGATTCTGAATGTAGTCATGCCACTGCGGTCCTTCGGCGGCGGGTGCGTAAATTGGTTTTGCCATATCAGAAGCAGCGTTGTTCGCCGAGTGCAGTGCGGTTCATGCCGTCAATATTAACAGGGATGGCATCGTTCTCATTGTCCTCATCGTAAAGTTGCAGGTTCCCTTCGCGGATAGCTTTCATCTCAAACTTGGAAGCTGATTCATCATCGCCCGCACGTTCAGAGCGAATGGCCTGAATCATCATTTCCAGTGCATCCACGTTCTGGACGATGACCAGATCGGAGTCGTGAGCGACCGGGATGAACTTCAGTTTCACGAGCGCAATCACTGGTTGCCCTGATGTGCAGGTTGAGTTCGTATGAAGATCGGTGCGCAGATAGTCAGGCGAAGTCTCAGACGGTTCATACATCGCGAGGTCAATCATGTTCGTCCCGTCGGTGGCATAGACTCGCACTGGCCCATTGGTGGCATCCTTGAGCACTCGGTCAATGCGGCGGATGCTGGTCCATTCGATGTAAGGCACATCAAGGGACTTCTGCTGCCCATCTACCCAAGGACCGTTGCCTTTGGTGCGGATGGTTTGCCCTGACGAATCCTCACCAAACAGCGTCATCGTCTTGTTCTTGTCCAACGGGCTTTCGAGGTAGGCTCGCACTGTCGTCCAGCCGTTGGGAATGGCGGCGTACGTGGGCGATGTGCCCTGCATGGAAATCTGGCAACGCTGGCCGAGATACGACCACCAATAACTGCGGTCCCAACCTGAGCGATCATACGGCAGGAAATCGCCCCACATATTCTTTACCGGGATGGTGGTGCGGCAGAAGTTGAGCTTGCGGATTTGCCCGACGTAACGATTCCAGACGATGCAGCCATTGCGGACGCAGGTGTAAATCGGGACCACGGTGCCCTGCCACTCGCCACGCCGCATGAAACGACGGCACGCGTCATTGATCAGCCGGGCGAATTCCCTGCTGTTCGCCGGCACGGATGCAATCTCCGGAATGGAAGACTGCTTGCAATCAAGAAGCGTCAGCACGGTAAAAGAGTCACGCTGTTAGCGGTAAAGTCAAGAAGTAAGGTGCCTGCTTCCGTGGATGGCTGCGGCAGGCGCGCGGGAGGTGGATGAAGTCTCGCTGGTATGAATACCGAAATGTCCAGCCTACGCTCTCACGGATTACGATTTATACGGCGTCGGCATTGAGTTTGGCAAATTCAGGCGTCGGGATTGTCACTGCCTTGAACCGCGCACCCTTGAATCGGCAGTTGCCCTCGACCACCAACCGGAATTGGAAGGTATAGCCTTCGCGCAATGGGCGACCGTTCACGTTGTCAGCATCCTCGGATGACGGCTCACCGAGGCCAAGGCGTGGGCGGAATTGCGGGTCGCTATCCGGATCGAATTTCTCCGTCCATGTGCGCCACTGGACCCACTCAGGCCACTCATCGGGCCTGTAGTATGCGGTGAAGGTCACATCCTCAGTCATCTCGTCAATGTAAAACTCACCATCCAGGAGGCGCAGGCAATCATGAATGCGTGGATCATCTTGATGGAAATTGAACTGGCTGCTTTGCAGATCGTAAGTCTTCTTGGCATCACCCTCGTCATGCGTGTCACTCAATGGGCCGTCGGTGGGCAGGATTTCCCAAAGCTCCATCTTAGAAAGGTCGCTGCTGACGCACACCGCGAATTGGCGCTGAACGCCAGCGAAGCTCCCGCCAATCAATTGCAGGATATTCAGGTCTTCCCAAATGCCATCGTAAACCGCCTGAGCCTTTCCCTGTAAGCTACTCAGTGGGTCAAAGTTCAACGCAACCAACCGAGTATGGAACACGCCGAGCGAACTTTGCACCGGACTTGATGTCACTAGCAGGCGGTTATCGAACACTGCCGCACTGGAAAACGCTAACAGGTCGGGCGCGTCTTCCCTGAGAGTCGCGTCCACTTCCCGGCTTTGCGGCACATTTCCCCAGGTCGAGAATTCGCGACGAGCGAGTATTTGGCTCCTGATGCCATCCAGTGCGCGGTAGAAGAAATCACTGTTGGCGAGCACGGTAGAAACCTGTCCCTGGCCGCCACTTCCAATCACTGACGGTGGGAGGATTGGGTTGGTGATGTCCTGCCAACCGCCAGCACCAATTCTGTTTACTGGGGCGAGGCACGAGAATATGGTTGTGGCCGTCAGCACAGACAGTGGCCCTTGTCCGAGGCTTTCGTCAATGGCACTGGTGGGCATGATGGCGGTTATCTTTCCCGCCGAACTCGGAACTATGAAGAACCCGCCACCGGCCAAGAATGTGTTTTCAGTCACTCGCAGAACGGCATCACGCTTGGAGTATGCCACCGTGCCGCTGGCACCAAGCACGATGTCGCTTGCGATGAATCTCCTTCCATCGGTCAATGCCATCCAATTCCGCCCATGCCAGTAAGCCCCCATTCGACCTGAAGGCAACTCGTTCACCGAGTTAATGGCGGCCGGATTATCCATCGCGACCCCGACGGCTGGGTCGTTCAGGTTGACCAAAAAGACCGATGTGCTCGATGCTGGCGGAGGGGTAACTGACTTTACAACGTACGCTTTGGCTTCATCAAATTGGTATTCCAGCACAGTGCCCACAGGAAGCGTGAAGGCTTGCGTGAATGTGACCGTAACATCTGCGCCAATCGCCGGGGGCATGAAGGTGGTTCCGACGGTGAACTGAGTTACGTCAGGAATCGCCGTCAACTGCATTTGGTTGTTGTTGTTCAGGAATATTGACCACGGGAGTGGTTGAGGAAACGACTGAGACGGGTCCAGTTTCGCACGAACCGTGGTTGCTGTGCTGCTGACCACAATCCAGTAAACCCGGCGCGGGCTTATGGTAGGCCAGTTATTGATAACCGTATTTTCCGTGAAGAACGTCACTCCATTATCTGGTGGATGGAGCATCGGGCTTACGGAAATATCTACCTCTGTGTTTGTATCAAATATGTTTGCACCAGGCGCACCGTTGATTGCGGTGGAGAACCCAATTAATCCCGGCTGATAGTTGAATATCTGGCCCGCTGGCCTGGACGCCGCATTATCGCTGAGATTCGTCAGAACAACCGTAGGACTTCCCAATTGAATCGCGTAAAGGTAATTGCCAGCGTTGTTGGTAATGGAAACAATCGCATTGTTCGGACCTGAATAGGCAGGGCTTATCGTCGCGGCCACGCTTGCCCCAAGTGCCGGAACCGTTGGGCCACCTGTAATGTTCCCAAGTGACGCCACCGCCCCGGTTGATCGCCGAGAAGTCGAGCCGTCAAAGAAGACAGGCAACCTCAGTCCATCATTCCAAATCAAGAACTGCTCGGCCTGCCATAGCCAGTTTTGAGCTGCGGTGGTCGAATTCAAATCCCCTGCAATCGTGCGCTCGTAAAGCGTGGCGTTGTTGCCCGCGATGGAGAATTGGAATAGCCGACCTGACGCCGCAATCATCACGGATTCGTTTCCCACATCCGGTTTGTAATAGGCAGCACACTGGAACAGGGCCGTCTCGAATGCGCCTTGGAGTGTGCTGTTTCCAAGATTGACGATGCTTAACTTTCGGAATGCTCCCCTTGGTCGAACGAATTGCCCGCGCACGGTCCCGTTGGTCAGGTTCGCCAGTTGGTTGCGGGGAAGGTTCTGCGGGTCAATACCGCTGTTCATGCCGAGTTCAAAGGAACCCAGCGCATCGAACAGAGTCCTCGGGGTGAAGGCCATTATTGATGGCGCAGTGCGGTGCGGAGTTGATTCTGCTTGAAGGCGATTGCGGCGATGGTCGCGGCAAGATCGAGATTGGTCACGCTGAGTTCAACATGCCCGTAGCCCTCAGTGAAGGCAGTCACCGCACTGGCGATGATTTCTAGCGTTTGGCCGGCAGTGCCCGTGTTGGCCGCGGTGATTGCGGTTCCGGCTTGGCTTGCCCCGGTTGCGTATGTTCCAGACACCGATATGACGCCGCCAGTGGTTGCCGCAGTGTTGATTCGAGTCGTCAGTGTCGCGGCCTTCGCGCCTGTGGTAATGGCGATGTCGCAACGGAAGTTCGCGGAATTGACCTGAAAGGCGTACGGAATGACCGTCTCCCAAAGCTGGCTGTTCACCAAAAGCGCCATGCTGAATGGGCCAATGATGAGTGCATTGCGGACGCAGGTGGCGGCAATCGTGTCGGACTTCGTGCCGCCGCTGTTATCGGTGAATGCGGTGAGCGCGTCCAAGTCCCACGCCACGGTCTGATCGCCCATTCCCGGCATCACGAGTGCGCCTGATGCCACGGTGCCGCTGGCTGAATCGCCAACGAGTCCAAGGAATCGCCCCGTGATTGCGGTGGCCGAATCAACCGAAATGATGATGAAGTTCGCCTGCTTTGAGCCGTCGGAGATGAACAGGTTCTTGCCTGCCTTCATCCAACTCGTGTCGCCGAGAGAGATACTGACGGTGCTGCCAATCGCGGGCAGCACGAAGCTTGCTGATGTGGTGGTTATGCCGCTGGCGCCAGTTGAGCCGGGAATGTTGGTCGTCGTGGGCGTGCTGCAACAACTCGGCACGCAAGGCGTAGTGGCACTCATGCAACGGCTTTACACCCTTTCTTGCGATGTGGCAACCAAATAAAAAGCCGCAACCTTTCGGCTGCGGCTCTGGAGGGCGGCTTTGGGGACGCCAAGGATACCGCTTGCCACTTTGCTCGCATTGGCGTTAGTGTCAAGCCTACAGTGCCGATTTTCCGAAAATATTCTGTCGCCTTCCCGGATGGTTACGATCTGTTGAAGGCTGAGATGTATATGATTCGGAACGGGGGCCAGTGGGCAGACAAGAAGACGGGCAAAATCTACGGCAACGGGCTTTCGTATCACTACGAGGAAATGCGTAAGCTGCTTTGGCCGCATCTGGATTCACACAGGTGGCATGTGTTGTGTCGGGATGAAATCCTGAAGAATAAAATTACAGTCCTCATGGGGCCTGGCTCAAGTGCCAAAACGCATTCAGCGGCATGGATCTATTTGTGTGAATATTTGTGCCTGCCAGATGAGACGTTGGTTCTCGTAAGCTCCACAGATATGCGCGGGCTTCGGTTGCGTGTGTGGGGTGAGATTTCCGATCTGTGGCAAAAGGCGCTCGACAAATACGATTACCTTCCAGGGAACTTGCTTGATAGCCGAGTCGCAATCACGACGGACATGCTTGAAGATGACGATTACGACGATGTGCGCCGAGTGCGTGATATGCGCAAGGGCATCATTGGTATTCCAACAATTCAGGGCGGCAAAAATGTGGGCATCGGAAAATGGTGCGGGGTAAAGCAAAAGCGAGTGCGATTGGTCGCGGACGAAGCCTGCTTCCCTGCTGGTCAAATGGTAGATACCCCAACGGGCCGAAGGCCGATTGAATCCATCAAGGGTGGCGATTTGGTTTTCAGTGCTGCCGGAATCTGTTGCGTGCGTGCAACAATGTCGCGCACCGTTCATGCATTACTGCGAATCAAAACCAGAAGCGGGCAAACGATAACCTGCACGCCGGCGCACCCAATTTTTACATCAAATGGGTGGAAATGTGCTTGCCATCTCAACCAAGGAGATATTATGGTAAGCACATATGAAGCAATGTCAATTTTGCGGGAAGGAATACCAACCAGTCAGCAACAACAAGGCGTGTCCGGAGTGTCGCGAGAAGATGATATATCGGAACTGCAAGCAGTGTGGACAACGGTTCCAGAAATCTCGAATCAACGACACCGTGGAATTTTGCGGAAGGAGTTGCACCGGGAAATGGGCATTAACCAATCCAGAGCGACGGGCGAAGTTCTTCACCGAGGCGCGCACTCAGAAAATTCAGCAGTCGCGCAAGGAGTTGTTTGCGGCCCACCCGGAACGCTTTGTCGAGATGCGAGCCAAGATTGGAGAGGGCGCGAGAAAGTTCAATGCGTCATTGACGATGGAGCAGCGGATCGAGCGCGGCAAGCAGTCGAGCCTTCGGATGAAGGCGCTCGGCCACAAACCGAAAGTGCGCGGCGGGAATGGAACTGGACCAACGCAAGCGGAGTCGCTGCTTCTCAAATTGCTTCCCGATGCAGCGTGGAACTATCCAGTCAGAACCGGGATGAAAAGCGGAAGCGGATTTCCAACTTCTTACAAACTGGATCTGGCGATGCCATCAATCAAGTTGGGGATCGAAGCCGATGGGGCATCTCACAAGATGTTTTCACGCGCACAGCAGGACGCGAAGAAGGTTTCATTTCTGGCAACGATAGGGTGGATAGTGTTGAGGTTCTCAAACAAAAGGATTTTGAACGATACGGAGGCAGTGAAAGCGGAGTTGTCGTCTATAATCTTGAGATTGAAGGACACCCAAGTTACTCCGTAAACGGATTCTTGGTTCACAATTCACTGATGGGTCCATCGTTCCTCAGTGCTTTTTCAAATCTTAATAACAATGCAGATTTCAGAGCAATCATACTCGGAAATCCTGTTGATATAACCGATCCTCTCGGAATCGCTGCCGAACCCATTGATGGATGGGGCACCGCAACGATGGACACCGAAAAAACCATCGTGTGGGACACGAAGTTTATGAACGGTCGGTGCGTCAACTTAATCGGCACCGATAGCCCAAATTTCGACTACCCAGAAGGAGAAAAAGAAAAGTTCCCGTATCTTATCGGCCCTCGAAAGATTCGGGAAATTCTCAGCGGGTTCTCCAAAGACTCGCCCGAGTTTTACAGTCAAGCAGTCGGCAGCATGAAGATTAGCCAGATGGCTCGCCGCGTCATCACGCGGTTGCTCTGTCGTAAGTATGGCGCATTGGATCAACCAATCTGGAAAGGCACCAGCCGCACCAAGATTTGCTCACTGGACGCAGCGTATGGTGGCGACCGCTGTATGATTGGGTGGGGCGAGTTCGGTGCTGACGTGAACGGCAAGGACATCCTGGCCGCATATCCGCCCGTAGTCGTGCCGATTATCGTGGGCAAGGATGATGTTGAGGATCAGATTTCAAAGTTCGTCAAACGCTTCTGCGAGGACAATGGCATCCCGCCTGAGAATTTCTTTCACGACTCAACGGGACGCGGCACGCTCGGCACCGCCCTTGCCCGCCATTGGTCGAATGCCTGTAACCCGGTTGAATTCGGCGGCAAGCCTACGGCGCGACCAGTGTCGCTGGATATGTTCGTCATGGATGAGGAAACGAAGGTGCGCCGGCTGAAACTCTCGTTCGAGCACTATTACAATTTCGTCAGCGAACTCTGGTATGCCGTGCGCTACACCATTGAGGCGAACCAGCTTCGGGCGCTCAGTGAGGAAGTGATGGATGAGGGTTGCAAGCGCGAATGGGATTGGGTTCCCAAGGGTGGCATGAAGGTCATCCAGGTCGAGCCGAAGGAGATAATGAAGGAACGGACACGGCAATCCCCGGACCAGTTTGATCAGTTGGCGATTCTGGTCGAGGGCGCCCGTCGTAAGGGCTTCCAAATCTCCAAGCTGGCTAATTCATCGGTTGAGGTTGATGATGATGCTCTGGACGCGGATGAAGAAGCGTACCAGAATGTATTGAAGAAATCGCTGCTACAACACGAACAGTATGCTATGGCTTAAGAGTCTGTTGGCTTGCCCACCGGGCGAATTCAGTTATGCGCAAGGCAGCCGTCAATTTGATCGGACGCCGCTCATCCACGAGCTTGCGAAGGCTGTTGCCGATTTTCGGAAAGGAAACAACCTTCCGCGTGCGACTAAAGTTGAAGCCCTCGAAGACATCATCGTTTACACTGTCGCGCGTATTGGGGGTAATCCGGAATTCTGCTATGAAACAGATTTGTCGCCGGGGCAACTATTGCAAAGTGAAAGCCCCGGAGCATGTGCCGGATGTGGCGCGAGCCTAACATGATTCTGCATCGAATAGAGAAACGTGAGAATGGTCCAGACTTAATGTTCTGGTGCCCCGGCTGCCAGTGCGGGCATGGCGTGCGGACGCGTAGTGAAAAAGGGCCGAAATGGACCTTCAATGGTAACTTTGAAAAACCTACGTTTTCTCCATCGCTTAAAGTAGAAGGAGTGGAGATGACTGCCGCAGGCAAGGCGGATTACGAAGCATGGTGCAAGGCTGGACATCCAGATCGAAATGGGAAGGAATTCGAATCAAAGCCGACATGTTGCCATAGCGTTGTTACGGATGGCGTCATAAACTTCTGCGGAGATTGCACCCACCGACTATCTGGCCAATCCGTTCCGATGGAGGATTTCTAACATGAGCGTCCTTCGTTCATGGCTGGGAGATGGCGGCTTACCCGTGGAAACTGAGTTGGCCAATCGTCGTGCGGGAATCTGTCGTAACTGCCCCGAGAACCGTTCGCCACGCTGGTGGGAATTGCATTCCAATTACATCGCCTCGTGGATTCGGATGGCTTTGGCGCTCAAGAACGGTCTCGGCTACGTCGTGGACCGTGAGGACGATCTGCACATGTGCCGCAAATGTGGGTGCGCGTTGCCGCTGAAGGTGCATGTGCCTATGTCTCATATTCGCGCCCATGTGTCCGACGAAAACCTCAAGCAATATCCGGCATTCTGTTGGCAGCGAATCGAATCAAATCTATGAAAACTTCTGATAACACCACGATCAAAGTCACGGGTATCAACATCAAGGTTAAGGGGCAATCACTGGCTTTGACGGTGGAAGAAGCGTGGGAATTAAAGAGAGAGTTGGACGGCTTGCTGGAGGTTAAGATGTATCAGCCGTGGGTTCCATACCACGTCCATCATATCCACCATTATCCGCTGCCGACATTTACTCGCCCCTACGAAATCACCTGCGGCGGACTTGGAAATGGAATTGCAGGCTTCAACACAATGGAAAGACTGACATGAATTTCGGGGACATGCAGAAAGTTTTGGCCACCATTCAGGCCACCGATAGCGCGGCATGGATTCGGGCCGAGAATCGCAAGCGGATTTACGCGCTGTTCAATGGCGACCCGCTCATCAGTGAAGCGGATGCTCAGCGCATGGGATTAAGGGTGAGGGTCAACTGGGGTGAGGCAGCGGTCCTCGGGCAGCATGGTCGTCGGCAATACACGAATGCGTTCCTGTCGCGCGGCAACTTCTTCAAGGTCAGCATCCCGGATGCGCCCGAGGACAAGGCGTCATCGTGGCAATCATTCATCACGCGCAAGATTAACAAGATCCTCAAGGACTGCGAAGCGTATCTGGACCTGCACGACGAGCAATGGGGCAGCGTGCTCATCCAGGGTTACGGCATCAAGTTCAACGAGCACCCTGAGAATTGGTTGCCATCGTTCATTGCGATTGAAGATTTCCGCGTGCCCACCGATACCCAATGCAATCTAGAGAACCTCGTATGGTGCGCCATTCGCAAGAGCTACACCGAAGGCGAATTGTCCAAGAAAGTATTCGGCAAGAATTCCGACCCCGGTTGGCAAAAGCCGCTCATCTCGCAGATCCTCGACAAGTATCACAACTACAACACACAGGGCACGACCTACAATTGGAACACTGACCCGGAGAAGATGGCGGAACTCATCAAACAGAATGGTGGTTACTACGCCTCTGATGCCGTGCCGACAATTCCGCTGTGGCATTTCTATTTCAAGGCCGATGATGGCAAATGGTATCTGAGGGTTGTGCCAGACCAGAACACGCTCGGATCGCCGCAAACTTCGGACTTCCTTTACACGTCCAAGAAGCCGTTTGCCCGCAAGCGTGAGCACTTCCTGCAAATCCAGTATGGCGATCTGAACACCAAGGCGCCGTACATGTATCACTCGGTTCGGTCGCTCGGGTTTCTGCTCATGGAGCCGTGCTTTTTCTCGAATCTCACCCGCTGCCGTGCGGTCCAGCACTTGCATGAGATGATGAATATCTGGCTGCGGTCGAGTGACCCGGCAGGCCGCGGCAAGGCTCGCAAGGTCGAACTGTACGATCGGTGCCACATTCCCGAAGGCGTCAGTATTGTGCCGCAGTCCGAGCGTCATCAGGTAGACCAGGCGTTTGCTGAATGGATTACGCAAGACCTGAAAGGGCTACAACGCGAGGCGAGTGTCAGTTACACACAGGACACCGAGAGCCAGCAGGGTGACGAGACGGCCACGGCAGTCATGGCGCGCGTCTCGTCAGTCAATGCGATGATGAGCGGGCTGCTCGCCAAAGCGTATCGCAAGGAGAAGTTCGCTTACATCGAGATTTGCCGACGCTTGTGCCTCGCTGGCAGCCAGAACGAGGACGCTCGCCGGTTCCAAGCCGATTGCCGAAAGGCTGGCATCCCGCGCATGTTCGTCAACGTGGACATGTGGGAAGTCGAACCGGAAATTCCAATGGGATCAGGCAACCCAACCATGGAGCAGGCCATCACACAGCAGCTTTTGGGAATGCGGCCGATGTTTGGAGGTCAGGCGCAGCAGGAGATTCTGCACGAGGCCACAATTGCCATCACGGGCGACTACCGAAAGGCTGACCGATGGGCACCCATTGATCAGCAGCAGGGCATCACCGACGCGCAGGAACATGCTGAACTCGCCTTCAGCACCCTCATGCTCGGCGTTCCGATTCAAGGCAAGCAGGGCCTTAATCCGATTGACCAGATTGACACGTTGCTCGGG
>Ga0247682_1000038_pt1 | contig 56833 bp, 37 predicted proteins | sample CNK23_metaG_FD_190130 | JGI IMG/M metagenome (GOLD analysis project Ga0247682, IMG submission 190130) | Soil microbial communities from Purdue University Martell Research Forest, Indiana, United States - CNK23 | ecosystem: Environmental > Terrestrial > Soil > Temperate forest > Bulk soil...
AGAAGTAAAAAACAAACAAAAATTTTTACTATTCTTTTATTTATTAAAATGTGGGGTAATTTTTTGAATAAATAGTCAAAACCAAACAAAAATTTTGACTATTCTTTTATTTATTATAAAAAATTATAACTTATAGATTAAAAGTTAAGTTATTTAGAGTGAATTTTATCCTATTCTTAATATTTATTTGGTTGAATAATTGTATTAAGAAGGTGACTTATCTATTTAACTCTTTAAAATAAATAATTTTTCTTTAACATTTGTATTTTAACCCTTAAAATTTATAATACAAATATAATGCCTTGTGCTTCATTATAATAAATTTATAATTTCATATTATTATAATGAATAAAGATTCCGACTGTACATTAAGCATCATTTCAGACACCCACCGATGAGCCAGTCTGTCGCGATAGTTTACTCTACCGACGGTCTTAATGCTAAACAAACATCTTTGACCTGTTTTCATCAGTATTGCTATAAAGTTCATTATATAAATTTTTAGTAAAAATTGCTTTATATTTAACATTATAACTATGTATATTTATTTTTAATTTAATTTATATCTCATTTCAGGTACTATGTAAGGAGATATTATATTTATAAGATCTGTCATAGATTCTTTTCATATGTAAATTATATATTGATCTTTTTTTCCTGCAGATTGAATAGAAGCTTTAATATTAAAATTACTATTCAAAGCTTTTATAAGAAGTAAACAATCATTATAAGAAAAAGAATTAGTACAAAATTTTAAACCTTGACCTACTTTAGCTCCATCATCCATAATTCAAATAGCTAAAGCTAATGGAGTTAAAAATTGATCGATACATTCTGGTACACGTTTAATTTCATTATTGTATCATAGATCATAAATTCAATTAAAACTAGTATAAGTTCAAGTTGAAAATCTTACTATTTTTCTTATTTTACCTTTACTACCTAATCTTGTTGTAATAACAGGTAATTTTAAATTACAATAACCTAATTCAGAGAATAGTTTGTGTAATAACAACATATATTCTACATGAACAGCTTCTTGATAAAAACTAAATCTAGTTCCTACTCCTAATAATCTTTTTTCACCATGAGCATCTCCAAGAAGAGATCCAAATATAATAGAGATAATATCTGTATTGTGAGCCCCTATTCTATAAATACCTTTAAGTCTACTTATTTTAGGATCATTATTTAAATAAATAGGTGTTATTAATAATAAAGATAAACAAATTAAAAACAAATTATACATTTGAGGCTTATTAAAGCAACCTCATAAACTCATTTGACCATAAGGTAAAACATACAAACTTACTTAATATGTAAATTTACATTATAAGCTAGAATAACTTTAAATTCGTATATCCTATTAGTTAAATTAATATTAATCTAACCAAAAGTTTCGACTGTGCATTAAGCATCATTTCAGACACCCATTAGTGACCCAGTCTGTCGCGATCATTTATATAACCGACGATCTTAAAGTTTAACCTTCTTTGATCGTTTTCACTAATATTGCCAAATAATCTTAAAGACTATTCTATATCTCCGTCGAGACATACCACTTTAATCTTTCTTTTTCTATAAAGATTGCAGAAGATTTTTACTTGTGGGACTATGATTTAATAAAAAAAGTATAATAAATTGTTTAGGCAGGGTTTTATTAACTATTTTTATAATAAAGTTAAGGAAAATAACTTTAAGGTTTTATAAACATAACAAAAAGATAATATAAAAATTATATTTTGCTATGTTTATTCTTTTATCATGAGTACATGATTTACGATGGGGTAAGTATTTAAATAATCTGAAAGAAGTATCTTATTTATCTTTCATGGATTTATATATTGTAATATATTTGTCTAAATTAGTATTAATATCGTGAATAAAGAATATAGAAGCACTTAAAGCAAAAATTACGGAAACAAGAATTAATCAGATGTACATAGTACTTACTTTTTTATTTAGTTTAATTAATTTATTTACATAAAATTATATAAACAGATGTAAATACTGTTATATTTCTTATTATTTTTAACATTATTGTAATATTATAAATAATCCTTTGGGACTTATATTAAATGTCAAATATTGAATATTTGTTGATAGTTACTAATAGTTTAATTAGTCTATCATTGTCTAGTGGCTTATTGATTTAAAGGGTAAATTTAGTTAAATAATTTTTCTTATTTTTTGTTTTTTTTGCTTTGTTTTGATAAGTCTTTAACTATTCATTGTCTTTTTACTAAACCTTTTTCTGTTTTTAAGGCTCTTCTAATAGTTTTTTCACCACAGTTTATAGATTTAGCTGCATCTAAAATAGTAGAATATTCACCATAAACAGTTCCATTAAGATTATATAAAACTACAGGTCTTGTATTGGCAATACATTTTTTTTTAGTTTCATCAGACATAGGAGGACTATTCAAAGCTTTTTCTCTCATTTTATCTATTGTTTCAGGAGAAAGCTTTTTACCTCTATTTAAACTACCTATCATTTTTCATCTTGCGTCATTAAACACATCTTTCATTTTTTGTCTATCAACTTCTGTATGTTTATAACCAAAACTAGAACCTGCCTCAGTTAAAATATTATAATTAGGCAATAACAATTTTAAATATCTATCTTCTAAATCTAACAATTCCTTATTATTTTCTTTAGTCACTATATTAGGATATAAATCTAATATAATAAAAGCTAAATTTTCCAATCCATATTTTTTTACTGCTGATTTCACTATTTTGCTGCCTCTGAAATAAATCAAATGATTACTAAATCTAGCATAAAATCTATTAGTTGCAGCAGAACCTATATAGTAATCTTTAGTTATTTTATTAACTATCATATATATACCGCTTAAACCTTTAGTTTCATTTAATATTTGTTCTCTAATATTTTCTGAATCCAGGTTTTCAAAAATATATACAGGATTTAACCCTAATTCTTTAATTATTATAATCAATCTTTCTGAACAAAAAGGATCATTACCTTTATTTGAAGAAGAAATAGTACTATAACTTCTGTTATTTAAATTATTTAAAGAATATTTAGCCTTATCACTTAATTTATTATATTTTGTATTTTTCACACTATTCCCTGCCTGAATTTTTTTAATTGAAATTTGTATAGTTAAATATACAATAATTAAAAAAATTGCATAAAAAATACTTCTATTAAACCATTTTGGGCTATATACGTAACCCAGAAAGGCTATAGCCATCATTAATATTAATATTATTACTCCTATACTTCAAACTAATATTCTAGGTGATTTATATGAACTATAATATAATCCTCTAGCTATATGAGCATATACAAATATAAAGAAGAATGAAGCTACATTAGCATGTGTATATCTTAATATTCAACCAGCATTAACATCTCTCATTATATGTTCTACACTATTAAAAGCAAAATCTACATGAGGTTGATAATGCATTGCTAAAAATACTCCAGTTAAAATTTGTATTACTAAACAAGTTCCTAATAAGGATCCAAAGTTTCATAAATAAGATATATTAGCTGGTTGAGGAGAATCTACAATATAAGAATTTAATAATCTTAATAATACATTAGTTTTTAATAATCTCATTTGTATTTATTATTTTAATTTTAATTAATATTCTTTATTTAATTTATTTTCAAATATTTAAAACAAACAAAAAAATATTAAATTAGATTAAATAATTTAATATTTTGTTTTTGTTTTATATTTATTATAAAGTATTAATTTATGGTATATTATACCCTATTTTAAAAAATAGTTTATAAAATTATTTTAAATAATTTATGATATTTGTTTATTATAAAATTTTAGATAATAAATATATATTTTAGTTAATTTTGTAGTTTGAATCATTATATAAATTTATGTATAATTCTAAATTTAATATAATAATAATTGATTAATTATTAATAAAAATATTATTTATTAGAAATAATTAAATTATTATAACTACTCACTTGATAACAATATTATTTTAATATATAGAAATTTATTTATATTGTTAATTTATTAAAATTTCTAATATTAATTATTGTATAAATATTCTGACAATGTAATTAATTTACAATTTTGTAAAAAACAAAACAAATATAAAAATAATTTATATAAATTTTGTTTTTATTATAATAAGTCTAATAGACTAAGATATATATAAGCCCAAGAAGATTTGAACTTCTATGAATTTCTCATCAAGAAATCATTCTACCATTAAATTATAGGCTTTATTTAAGTGATTTGATTATTTTAATAATAAATACAGTTTTGTTTGTGTTTGTTTAATTTGTTAAAATTAAAATATTTGTAAAACACAGATTTTTATTTTATACTTTTATATTTTTGTTTTTGTTTTTTGTTATAATTAAAAAATATTATTAATTGAATTAATTATTTTGAATTGAATAAGAGGGGGTAATTATTAAAAAGAATTAATATTTTAAAACTAAAATATTATATTGTTTAATATATAAATATAAAAAATATATAAATATAAAAAATTAACTATTAGCTTGATCAACTCAAGCTAAATAATCTTGAACAGAAACAGCTTCAACAACAATAGGCATAAATCCATGTCATACTCCACAAATTTCACTACATTGACCATAGAATGTACCAGTTCTTTCAGCTATAATAGAAGATTGATTTAATCTACCTGGTACAGCATCAATTTTAAGTCCTAATGAAGGTACAGCGAAAGAATGAATTACATCAGCTCCAGTAATAATTAATCTAATATGACAATCTACAGGTATTATTACTTTATTATCTACATCTAATAATCTAAATTGTCCTAATTCTAAATCAGATTCAGGTATCATATATGAATCAAATTCTATAGATTCACCACTTTCAGTTACATAATCAGAATATTCATAACTTCAATATCATTGATGACCTACTACTTTTATAGTAATTGTAGGTGATATTACTTCATCTAATAAATATAATAATCTAAAACTTGGGAAAGCTATAGCTATTAATATTAAAGCTGGTGTTATTGTTCAGATTAATTCAATTAATGTACCATGGTTTAAATATTTGTGAATAATAGGTGAATTTTTAGTATTAAAATAATAAATAGTTGAACCTAAAACTCAAAATACTCCAATACATATAACTATTAAATAGAAGAAAATAGTATTATGTAATTCTACTATTCCAGTATATCCTGGTGCAGCACTGTCTTGAAATCCTATTTGTCATGGTTGAGGAGCATCGTTATATATTGTATTAAATATTGATAAAAACATTTTTTTAATTTTTTTAATTTTAATCTCTCTTAGTTTAATACTAATCTACTTTTTAATTAAAATTTTTGGTTTTAATTTTTTATATAATATTATATTAAATAATTATAATATATAACTTATTAATATTAATACTTTAGAATTTATTTGTATAATTTTATTATTTAATCTTATCAATTTAAAGTATTCTAAGATTCGCCTTATTCAATTATTTCATATATTTAAAAATATTATTATATTAATAATATTTTAATTTAAATATTAAAATCTTAACTATATTCTTTTAATTTAATATAGTATTCTTATATATTTTGTATCTAATTATTTAAAAACAAAAATATTAGATAGGGGGTAAATTTTAATAAATATAAATAATATTATGTTTAATTTTAATAAATATTATTAAAAATTAAAGAATATTAAATTACAGTTTTAATTTATGATTTATTACTTAATTTAGTAACATACATTCTTATTACTTGTTGGAAAGTAAATAATGGTAATACATATTTAGAAAAAATATAAATTAAAGAAAGTAAAGTTAAAAATGAGAATGAAAATTGGTTAACAAAATAAAATGGTATTAATTGAGGCATTAATATTTAAATAAAAAATTTGGATCTCATAGAAAATTTTAGAGAACTGTCTCTGCGTTATAAGCAATTTTGAAATTTATTTTGTTGTTTTTGTGTTATAATAAATTTTTATTAAATGAGACATTGATTGAATTTATCTTAATAAATTATGTTCATGTTATAATTAAATTAATATTAAATTAATAATATTAAAATGTAAAATTAAAAATATTAGATAAGGGGTAAATTTTTATAAAAATAAATAATAAATATAAAAATTTATGATTTATTATTAGAAGGAGATAAAATTATAATTAAAGCAGCTATATAAATAATAAATAATCTTATTTCATTTAATAAAGAAGTATCAATTAAAATAGGAGCAAAAATTAAGAAAATTAAAGAAAGTAAAGATAAAGTAATATAAATAGAATATGTAGTTATAACTCCAGTATCTAATTTACTAATATTTTTTCCAGTATTAGTGAAAGTTTGAGATAATCCATAAGGTCCAACCATTTCTATTATACCTCTATCTAATACTTTAGAAATAGTATAACCGAATTCTAAACCTTTATTAATAATATAATTATTATAAATTATATCAAAGAAATATTTACCATTAAAGAAAGTATATATTTTTTGTCCTAACAAATTATCAGTTAAATCAATAATAAATGTCGGACTTTTATGATATAAAAATATTGCTAAACTCGCACCAAATAATGATAATAAGGCAGGTAATAATTTAATAATTAAAGGTAAACTAAATTCAGCTTCAATTAAAGAAATATTATTAGGTTTAATAAATAAAGCATTCCCAAAGAAATCACTAGCCATTCCTACAAATAAATCAGAGAAAATAAATCCAAAGAATATACTAAATAAAGCTAATAAAAATAATGGAATAATTACTTTATTATTTGCTTCATGAGCATTTAAATAAGATTGTTTTGGTCCATTTGGTACAGTTAAGAATACTAAACATATTAATCTAAATGAATAAAATGCAGTTAAACCAGCTGTTAGACTTCCTAAAATGAAAGCATAAGTACCACTAAAACTATATTGACCATAAGCTAATTCTATTATTAAATCTTTACTATAAAATCCTGTTAATCATGGTGTAGCTAATAATGATAATGATCCTACTAACATAGTTGTATAAGTAAATGGTAAAAATTTAATTAAACCTCCTAATCTTCTTACATCTTGTTGATCTGAAAAACTATGAATTACAGCACCAGCACCTAAGAATAATAAAGCTTTAAAGAAAGCATGATTAATAACATGCATTAAAGCTACATTATATTGACTTAAACCTACTGCCATTACCATATATCCTAATTGACTTATTGTTGAAAAAGCAATTATTCTTTTTAAATCATTTTGAACTAAACCACAAGTAGCTGCAAAGAAAGCTGTAGTTGCTCCAGTTAAAGTTATAACTAATAAAGCTGTACTACTATATTCTAATAAAGGTGAGGATCTTAATAATAAATATAATCCAGCAGTAACTAGAGTAGCTGCATGAATTAAAGCTGATACAGGTGTGGGACCTTCCATACTTCCAGGTAATCAAGAATGTAAAGGTATTTGAGCGGATTTTGCCATAGCTCCAGTTAGAAGTAATAAACCTATTATTGTTATAGCTGTTTCATTCATAAATGGTACTAAACTAAATATTGTAGCATAATCTAAAGATCCAAATAAAGCAAATAATGCAAAAAATCCAATACTTAATCCCATATCTCCTACTCTATTCATAGTTAAAGCTAATATTGCTGCTTTATTTGCTTGTATTCTAGTAAATCAGAAGTTAATTAATAAATAAGATACAATTCCAATCAAATCTTAAAAATAAAGAAATTATTTTATAGTTATAAAACTTAAATAAAATAATAGCTTCCTCTTTATTTTCCTGTACATTTATAACCTTACAGGTTTTACATAATGCCCTAGTATTTATTAAAAAAAGAATAATTTGTATATACAATTTTATAATGAGGCACAAAGCATTATAAGATTATAATAAATTTTGAGGGTAATATAAACATAACAAACAGAGAATAAATTTTACACTTGTTGCTATGTTTATTCTTTTACCAGGAGTACGTAATTAATGTTCAAATAGGGGGTAAGTTTAATCATAAAATAAGAATTAAATTGATAAATACTAACCATTAAAATTTTGTATAACAAATAATATAATTTCATTAATATTACTTGAAATTAATTCTGTATCTGTAAAATCTTTAACAATATCAATTAATTCTCTTAGAGTTACACCATTATTATACATTTCTAAACCAAATAATTCATTTATTTCATAAAATTTTGTTTTTTGTATAGATGTCATCTGAGAATTCTGTATTACTCTCATATTATGAATATGATATAAAAAAATTGGGTTTGATGAAATAGCTACCTCTAGAAGTGATATAGGTCGTACAGTTGTTATTGTACTATTACTTCCTGAGCTATTTAAAATATATTTAAATAATGAATAACCTAAGATTGCTACAGTACCTATAAAGATACCATAATATAGTAAGTTTATGTTAAATAAATAGTTGAATAACATTATTATGTTTAATTTTATATTTCTTATATAAATATTGGGTAATGTGACAAAGTCTAATATAAGTCAAAATTATATTAGGGATCTTACAATAATAAATAGATTATTATAAGTCTATTCAGTTAAATAAAATCCATAAATACTACAGATTTTATCCACTATTTGCTATAGGACGTTGTGTCTGGTCAGAAAAGCAAATACTCATACAAATAAGACCAGATAGATTTGTATGGATCAACTTTATTTCCCTAAACTTAACCCTCCCACCACATGAAAAATTACATTTAATTATCATTTTGACTTACACCAAAATCTATCATTTTATTAATGTTGTTTATTTAAACTATGATAATTTTGGTATGATAACCTGTAAACTCAAATCCCTTAAGAATATAGGGTAATTAAAATAATGATCTCCTTGTAAAAATTGAACTCCAGGTCCTGAGAATTTTAATTTAAAACTATCTATTTTGTTTTTGTTTTTTGTTTTTTGTTTTTGGTTTTATTTCTTATTGTGATTACAAATTTAAAGAAAATGGGTTAAATTTTAATTAATAAAAATAAGAATTAAATTAGTAATTATTGACCATTACAATTTTCAATAAAATTAATCTAACTCATTTTGATAATTTTATTTTATATTTTATACCCTCTTTTATTTTTGTTTTTTTAATTTATTTTAAAGAAAAGGGGGTAAATTTAGTTAGATAAGTCTATTTATTAGATTCTTATTTATTTGGCTTTGTACTCTTTAATTTTAATAAACCCTTAAAAATTTTAATGCTTTGTGCCTCATTATAAATTTAAACTTTTTTAATAAATAAAGATTCTGACTATGCATTGAGCACCATTTCAGGCACCCGTTATTGAACTAGTCGATCGCGATCAAAATTGTAACCGACGATCTTTAAACAAAGCTAGTTTAGTTGATCGTTTTCAATAACGTCGCAAGAAAACGTAATTAGTTAATTTACTATTTTAATAAATACTAATTTCTTATTATTCTTCAATTTAATTATCTAATAATTGATCATTTTCTTACTATGGTAATAATAATGTTGACTATTTATAAAGTCCTAATTTATAATATAATGAAGGTAATAAATAAGGTTTAACAATACTAGTAAAGAATTTCATAGAATTACTATGAATATATATAATATGACCTTTATTTTTACCATATTTTTTTGGTGTAGCGATAATATTATATTTACTTTTTAATACTTTACAAAGAAAATTAACTTCTTCTAATATAAAACAATTAGTAGCAATACTAGCACCTTTACCTTTACTTGAACCATCATCCATAAATCAAATGGCTAATGCTAATGGTGTTAAATATTCTTCAATATTTAAAGGAACAAATTTTATATATTTACCATCAACTAATTTATAAAACATTTCATGAATTCAATTAAAACTAGAAAATGTATAACTATTAATTCGATACTGATAATATACTTTTCCTTCTTGTTTTATTCTTATTTTTAGTTTAGGTTTTGTACAACTACAGTAACCTTTACTTGAAAAATAAGCATGGAATCACATTAAATATTCTACATTTCTATTTGATTGTTCAAATATTACTCTTGTTCCTATACCATTTTTTCTTTTTTCTAAATGAGTATCCCCTAAAGTAGAACCTATTATAATAGAGATTATATCTTTATTATGAGGACCTATTCGTTCTTTAGAGGTTAACTTTTGGTTTTTAGAAGAAAAATTTACATTATCCTTAATATTTAAACAAATTATACTATAAATTAAAATTTCATTATTATCCCATTTGAGGCATTCTATGATACCTTCTCAACCTACAAACATTACAAAATAATTAGCTCCAGATACTAAAACTAACATAAAGAAAGTGAATAAAGATAAATAAGAGAAAAATCTTTGATTATGAGGATCTTCAGCCATATAATCTGTTGAAAATATATGAATTAATGAAGATATATATAATACAGGAATAAACATTGATACAGTTAATTGATCAAATAAAAATTCTCAAGATATAGTCATATATTCTGAATCTATTCAATTAAATAAATAAATTTTTACTGGACTTGAACATAATCCTACTTCATAAAAAGCAATAGTTGCTAATATACTAGATAAGATTAAACAAGTACAAGTTATTATATGAGATCCTGTTACTCCTATTTTTCGACCTAAAAATCCTGATACAAATGAACCTAATAAAGGTAAAATTAATATTGTTAAATACATTAAGTTTCTTGTCTAATTAAAATATTTCCTTTTATTCTATAAACTGCAACAATAATACTTAAACCTATTACTGATTCAGCTCCAGCTAATGAGATTATAAATATACTAAATATTTGTCCTATTCCATCATCGAAACTAAAACTAGATAATAATAATAACATAGTTACTGCTAATAACATTATTTCTATAGCAATAATCATTAATATTATATTTTTTCGGTTTAAAATAAAACCTAATATACCTATTAAAAATAAAAATAATGATAAATTCATAGTATTATTGTATGATATACCCTTTGGGACTTGTATTAATTGTCTAATATTTTATAATAAAAAAAAAAACATATAAAATATTACTTGCTAATTACAAATAAATTAATATTTGTTTAGCGGATTATTAATTTAATTATTCTTATTTATAAATAAATTAATAAAAAATAAATGAAAGGGGATAAGATTTTTTTAAAATAAAGATAATTAATCAATCATAATTTAATTAATTATTCTTATAATTTATTAGAATATTAATTCTTAATTATAAATTAGTTCCCACCTCAGTAGTATACAGCTATAAATAAGAATAATCAAACTACATCTACAAAGTGTCAATATAAAATAGCAGCTTCATGTCCTTGATGATGTGTATCAGTTAAATGATAATTAATTATTCTAATAAAACCTACTAAAATAAATAATGTACCAATAATAACATGTAATCCATGTAAACCAGTTGAAGCATAAAATACTGTACCATATACTGAATCACTCATTGTAAAGCTTGATTCTGAATATTCATAATATTGTAAAGCAGTAAATATTATAGCAAAAATTAATGTTAACAATGTACCTAAGATAGCTCCTTTTCTATCTCCTTGAATTAAAGCATGATGACCATAAGTTACAAATGCACCAGATGATAATAATAATATAGTATTTAATAATGGTATTGCAAAAGGATCTAATGGTGTTATACCTTGTGGTGGTCATACTCCTCCTATTTCTATTGTTGGAGATAAACTAGAATGGAAGAAAGCTCAAAATACACTTAAAAAAGCAAATACTTCACTAATAATAAATAATACTACTCCTATAGTTAAACCTTTTTGAACTTGTATTGTATGATGTCCTAAATAAGTACCTTCTGTTATAATATCTCTAAATCAAAGTATCATACCAAATACTGTTAAAGTAAACCCTAAACTTAATAATTGTCCTCCATAATTAAAACCTTGCATATACATTACTGCTCCTAAAGTTAAACTTAATAAGGAAAAACTAACTAAGATAGGTCATGGTGAAGGATCCACTAAATGAAATGGAAAAGATTGAAATTGATTTCTGTTTATTTGATTCATTATCTTTTAAAAAAAAAACAAATTTTTTTATTTAATACTAAAGTGTAATTATTAATTTTATTTTCTATTATAGAAGTTATATTTACTTTTAAATTCACATTAATAATTTATTAAAATTTAAATATAAAATTAATAAATTTTTATTATATCTAAAATAAAATTAGATATGATTAGTTACTTAGAATGTAATTTTGATTAAAATTACTAAAAATTTAATCTCTTTTTTTGTTTTTTGTTTTTGATTGATTATTATAAATTTGACTTGAAAATTTAAGTATAAAATTAAAATTATAAAAATTATATAATAAATAATATTTAAATATATGGGAGGGAAAATTTAATATCTTAAATTAAACAAAATAATAATAATTAATCATTAATAATATGTCCAGTTTTAATAGTAATACTAAATGTACCTCTTTTATTTTTATTAACAAATCTATTAGTATTAATTAAACTAGCATTAGTTCTAGCTAAACTACCTTTTTGAACTATTTTAGATTTAACTCTTCTTTGTAATTTTTGTGTTAAAACTCTACCTGCTAATTTTAAATAAATTCCAGATAAAAAAGAAGGTATTTTATTATTACTAAATCTATTACTAAATCCTTTATTAAGATTTTTAGTTTTACTTACTTTAAATAATTTCATATGAATATATCTAAATTTAATAAAATTACTTAATATACCAATAAGATTAGCTAATATATTACTTTCATTTTGTGGTGAATAAATTCTTATTAATTCTAATTCTACTGATTTTTTAAATAATTTACTTAATAAATTAACTAATTTTTCTAAATTATTATAATATAATATTAAAAATTTAGAATGTAAATCACTAATGTAATATTTTTTTCTTAAAGGTTTTCAATAATAAAATAATGTAATTTTGATTAAATTTGGATTAATTAATACTATTGGTTTACTTATTATACTGGACATATTAAGAAAGGCTGATTTACATATTATATAAATATTATTTAAATTTTTATTTATTTGTTTATAAGGTCTATTAGTAAATGTATAAATATGATTAGTATAACTTGCTAATTTAGAATTAAAAGGACTAAGTAATCCTATATATTGTCGTTCATTCATTAATATTGAATTTGATTCATTTAATATTGGTTTAGTCAATTCATTTTTTATATTATTTAAATTTTCTGATTTAGATAAATTTAAATTAAATTGATTTTTATTTAATAAATTTAATTGAGATTTATTAGAATTAATTATCAGATCACTTAATTCAATTATTATTTGTACTTTTTGATTAGCTTTTTGACTATTTACAATTTTTTTACTTTCTAATTCTATTTCCTTATACCTTTTTATTACATTTTCTACAGAGATTACAGTTATTCCTTTATTTATATGTTTTCTTAACAGAGCTAAACCATAAAGAGGACTTAATTTAATATTTGAATTAGTTTTTTTATTCATTTGTGTGTTTTTATATTTTTTATATAATTAATGGTTAATGTGACAAAGTCTAATATAAATAAATTATATTAGGGATCTGAAAATATTATCAGTCTATTCAGATGGTTAAATATAATTAAATATTGACCTCTCCTTTTATATCTTTTATTTAATTAAATTCTCTTTAATATCTATTTTATATTAAAAAATAAATATTTAATAAAAATAAAGATTAATTAATAAATTAAATAAAATAGATTATTTTTAGTTTATAAATAATTTGATTAAAATAATAATAATAATCTTTTATACTTTATATTATAAAATTCATAGGGGGTAAATTTTAATAAAATCATGATTGAATTATTAAATTCATACAAGGTTAAATATTTAAATGAATTGTAAAATATTATTAAATATTTCTTAATAAAATTAAGAATATAATAATAAGAAAGCAATCATTAAAGAGAATAACCCAGTAGCTTCAGCTAAAGCGAATCCTAAGATTGCAAAACTGAATAATTGACCTCTTATTTGAGGGTTTCTAGCTGTTGAAGCGATTAATGAAGAGAAGATTAAACCAATTCCTGCTCCAGCTCCAATTAAACCTGAGCAAGCTAAACCTGCACCAATGTATTTTGCTGCTGCTAACATTTTTTTTTAACAATTTTTATAATAGCGTCTAAAATATATTATATTTATAATAATATACACTTTTATTATTTTAATGATTTTATTAAAATTTATTATTTAAAAAAACATTTAAAAAGTTCTAATTAAATAATTTATTTAATTAATGTAAATACGAGTAATCAGATTCGAACTGATCACATCTACTTGGAAGGTAGAGGTTATACCAACTTAACTATACTCGTTTAATTTTAAATTTAAATTTTGGATTTTTAATTAAATTAACAAAAAAACAAAACAAAATTATTTAATTATTTTCTTTATACTTTTATATATATAAATTAACTTATTTTTTAAATTCATAGGGGATAAATATAAAAAATATAACATTAATTTCATTTTGTGTGTGTTTTAAAAATATTTTAATAATAAAAATTTAAATTTAATTAAAGTTAAAAAAATGAATAAAGATATAAAAAATCTAAATAAATATTCTAATTAGAATATTATAAAATTTTAATAAATCTAATAAATTTAATAAAATTAATAAATTTAATAATTCAAAAAATAAATCAAAAACTAAAAAAAATCATTGAAGTAAAAAAAACTAAATTTTCAATAAAGTTAAAAAAATTAACATAAATTTCTCCAGGTTCTAAAGAACAATGAATATTAACTACATTAATATTAGTTGGAGCATCTCCACTTATAATAGTAGTATTATTTTCCATATTTGTCATTTTAGATATTTTATAATGTTTATGATGATAAGGTACCATATCTTTAAGAAAATTAATATGATCTTCAACTTTATCAACAGTTAATAAAACATAATTTTTAAAACTAGAATCTCCAGGTGAATCATATAATTCTTGGTGAACTGTTAAATCTAAAGTAGGTCCTACACCTAAACCAAAATGAAAATAAAATGTTGGTTCAGTTGGTAATATTTTTAAATAAATACTAGATAATTTTACACCTACAGCATACGCTATAAGTTCTCCATAATTTTCAACTAAAGAATTTAAACCTTTAATATAGATATTATTATATAAAGTTAAATATTCAGTACTATCCATATAAATTACATTATTTATTAAATAAATATAAAATAAGTAATATATTAAAATATTTATAAATATAACTTTAAATAATAAGCAAGAATCATTATAATTTATTTTATTTTGTTTATAATTATTTTTTAATATTATTTTTATTATTAGAAAGGTTATTAATGCTATTAATATTTTAATATTATAATTTGATAATATTAAATAAGTTAATATTAAGATTAAACAAATATTATTAGTATTTATACTAATTAATTTTGTATTTATTTTCATTTTAATTAATTTATTTTTTTTTGGTTTCTAAAATTAGTACTAAAATATTTTTGTTTTTTGTTTTTTTTACAATTAAAAATATTTTAATAACGAAGACAATTATTTAATAAAATATTTTAACAATATAAATTTATTTAAAGAATTTATTCACTATAAAATAAGATTATTATTTTAAATAATTAATAATTAGTTTATTATAAATTTAATTATTCTTTTTGTGTTTTAATAAATAAATAAAATTATATATTATCATGTCATTATTTTTTAATTTTATTTTGTATTAATAATATAAAGCGAGATCTACCAGATTCGAACTGGTACCCTTCTAAATGACAATTAGAAACTCTACCAATTAAGCTAACATCCCTTAATTTGATTAATTAAATTTATTAATTCTTTCTTTTAAAATGTATAAAAATAGTTAAAAATTAATAAAAATAATTAAAACAAAAATAATAAAAAAATTTAAACAAGAGCAAGGTGATTCGAACACCTACCAATGATTTTGAAGATCGTCATACTAACCGTTAATACTATGCTCTTTTATTTTGATTATATTTTTTAATAAGACATAAATTTTTAATTATAATTAAAAAGGGGGTAAATTTTAAAGTTAAATAATAAATTTAATTCTAAATTTAAAAACTAAAACTATAAGAATTAAACATTAAAAAGTAAAGTAGAAATAGAAAAATGTAAACCATCTAATATAACATTAGGGAAAATACCTAATAAAACAGTAGGAATTAATAAAGTTATTAATAAAATAAATTCTCTTCTAGAAATATCTTTAATAGGTTTTAAATGAGGAGAATAAGTACCATAAGAAATTCTATTATATAAATAAATAGAATAAATAGCAGATAAAACAATACCAGTAGCACCTAAAGCTGCAATTATAGGACTTCTTTCTCATATTCCAATTAAAGATAATTGTTCACCTAAGAAATTTAAAGTTAATGGTATTCCAGTATTACTTAATGTGAAAATGAAAAATAATATAGTAAATACAGGCATATAAGTTACTAAACCTCTTACATAATGAATAATTCTAGTACCTGTTCTATCATAAATTATACCTCCAACACAAATAAATAAAGCAGGAGAAACAAATCCATGAGCTAAAGCTAATAAAATAGCACCTTCAATACCTTGAATTGTATTAGAAAATAAACCTAATATAACAACACTCATATGTGCAACACTTGAATAAGCAATTAAAGCTTTAGTATCTTGTTGAACAATTGTAGCTAAAGAAGCATAAATTAAAGTTATAATAGCTATAGTTTGAACTAAAGGAGAAAAATAATTAGTAGCATCAGGTAAGAAATTAATTAAAACTCGTAAATAACCATAAGTAGCAAATTTTAATATAGTAGCAGCTAATAATATAGAACCAGCTAAAGGACTATCAGCATGAGCTCTATATAATCAACCTGTTAAAGGTCATAATGGAGTTTTTACTGCAAATGCTATAAAGAATCCTAATCATAAGATTTTTTGACTTTCTAAATTAATTTCTGATAATGATATTATTTGAAAATCAGTTGATCCTACATAACTATATATTTGAAGTATAGCTAATAACATAAATAAAGATCCAGCTAAAGTATATAAAAATAATAATAAAGCTGATCTTATTCTAGCTTCACCTGAACCATATACTATAATTATTAAAAATAAGATAGGTAAAACACTTTCAAAGAATATATAAAATAATAATAAATCTAATACTACAAATACTCCTATTTGTAATGTTTCTAATAATAAAAATGATATTAAAAAATATTTTAAATTATTATTTATATTATTATAATTAGATAATATAGCTATAGGACTTACAAAGGTTGTTAATAATACAAAATATAATGATATACCATCTATACCTATATTTAAATGACAATAACTTAATTCTATAAATTCATATACAAATTGATATTGACTAGTACTTGAATCAAATTCTAATCATATATATATTGAGATTAAGAAATTTATTAACATAGTTATTAATGTTATTCTTTTCATTCTTATTTTATTTTCTATAGAATCTTCAGGTATTGTTAATAATAATAAACTACCTATTATAGGTATTAATAATAATAAACTAAGCATTTTTAGATTTAAGAGTTTATTTCGATCTTTGCGACTAGAGTGTCTATTTATTTTGTATTAATTTTTTTAATAATAAAATTAAATAGATTTATAATAATATTTTTTATTATTATTTTTAATTTTTGATTTATTTATTTTAAAATTATAAGAAATCAAAATAATAATTTAAGGGGATTTATTTTAAGACATAAATTTATTTTTAATAAAATTATTATACCTTTTTACAGAGGTTTATATAATTATCCTCTTCTTTTATAATATTATTATTTATGATTAATATTTAATCATTTCTTTTAAATTAATTAAAATTCTTAATTCTATTAATTTTATTTTGTTTTTGATTTATCTTTAATTAATCATCGGACACTGTGAGATTTGAACTCACGACTTTATTCAAGTACTCGTTTTCAAAACGAGCGCCATAAACCAGACTCGACCAAGTACCCTATAAATTTATTTTTAATAAAATTATTAAAAAATTATAAGACCGAAGGGAATTGAACCCTTATACCATCCATTATGAGCGAATTGCATTACCAATTATGCTACAGTCTTTAATTATTTTCTATTTACTTTAAATTCAATTTAATAAACTTTTATTAAAAACGAAATGATTTAAATATTAATTAATGATTTTAAATATTAATACTATGCTCTTTTATTTAATGGCTATTTATAATTAATTTTATATTAAAAACAACAAAACAATTTTTTTATTTAGTTTAATTTTGAAATATCTGTTATAATTAATTCTTTTAAAATTTATCTAATTGTTTTATAAAATTAAAACCAAAATTAGAAATAATATAATATTCTTAAATAATAAATATCTAAAAATGAAAGGGGGTAAATTTTAGTAAGATGAACTGTTAATTTAATTAAAAATTAAATAAGTTTTAAGCTAAAATAAAAATATAACTTAATATCAAATCTCAATTTAAGATTGAACAGGTAACATTTTGAAAGCATGGAATGGTATAGGACTTTGTAAAGTTCATTCTAATGTTGTAGCTGTTTCTGTTTCATTATTAAATTGTTCTGTAGATGTGAAATAAGAAGGTACATTTCAAGGATTATTATTAACTGGACTTCCATTAGCAAAAATATCATAAATAATATAACCAAATAATACAGTAGCCATTATTGAAATTAATGAACCAAAACTTGATATTTGATTTCATCCACTAAAGGCATCTGGATAATCTGGAATTCTTCTAGGCATACCAGCTAAACCTAAAAAGTGTTGAGGGAAGAAAGTAGTATTTACTCCTACAAATAATGTTCAAAAATGAATTTGTCCTAATAATTCATTATATGATTTTCCTATTATTTTAGGTGCTCAGAAATAAAATCCAGCAAATATAGCAAATACAGCTCCCATTGATAATACATAATGGAAGTGAGCTACTACATAATAAGTCATTATAATTTTTATATTTATTATAATTTAATTATATATACTCATTTTACAATGAGGATCGGACTATATCTTATCTAATAATTAAACCTAATTAACGTTCGATTACCACGTATAGTCTCTACGGATCCTACTTAATATAAATTTTAAGAATTATTGTTTAATTGGTTAAGAAAATAAGAAAGAAATTTTATATTTTTGGTTTCCACGGTATTGCCTTTTAAACTTGTAGCATGGAAACAGCCTTATTTCCATTTAAAAGGTTTCACCGTTAGCAATATTAATATATAAATAATATTACCGATAAATTAATTATTTAAATTTATCACAGTGGTAAGACAACATGACACTTATTTAAAAAGATATCTAAATTTGGTAAATGAAAGTATTTTTTCTCCAAGTAAAGGATAATTAATACAGTGATTAATAATTTTTATTAAAGTGAATTTTCTATAAATTTCGATTAATCAAAAATTATTTTTAAAATTTTTAACTTCATTTTGAGCATCGAAATGATTTTTTATTGTATCTATTATATATTTATCATTTTTTTGTCCAATTGAAAATGAGTGATTATTCGATACATTTCTAATAGAAAAACAACCTTCTGCTTCAATAAAACCAGATAATCATTCATTAAAATAATTATAATCAATATTAACAACATCTATATTTGGATTAAGATATTTTTTATCTCTAGCATTTAAATATCATTCCACATTATTTTGTTGAAAACATTCTAACATAAATGCTAATTGAGCTCTTAATCTAGAAGTTAAAGGAGGATAAGAAATAAATATATTAATTAATTTATGAATAAGTTTTCTTTCATTTACTACTCAAATAATAAATTTATTATTTTCAATAATTCTTACATTTCCTCCAATATGTTTTTTAATTAAATTTAACATTGTGAAATTTTCAATACAATATTTTAATTTAATAACTAATCTATATTGAAGATTTTTATATCTTCAATGATTTACTTGAATACTTCCATCACCATCCATTAATCCTACTCAAAATTTATGAATATAATGTGGATCTTTTTTTATTCTATCATGTAAAGCTAAATCTAATGAAGCATTAGCTAAAATTACTCCAGTTACACCTCCTATTGTGAATAAAGCTAAGAATCCTAATGTGAATATTAAAGGTGTTGTAAATCTTAAACTACCACCATATAATGTAGCAATTCAAGAGAATATTTTAATACCTGTAGGTACAGCAATTACCATTGTAGCTGCAGTGAAATAAGCTCTTGTATCTACATCTAAACCTACACTGAACATATGATGAGATCATACTAAGAAACCTAATATTCCAATAGAGAACATAGCATATACCATTCCTAAGTACTAATGATAATAAAACAAAACAAAAGAATTAAATTAAAACTTAGAAAAAATATGAAGGTTTAAAAGACAATAATAAAACACATTATTGTCTATTCTTTTATTGTTTAATAGAAAAGGGGATAAATATAATTAAATAAGATTCTAATTTGATTAAAATCTAGTTTAAGTTTCAACTTAATAAAATAATTCATATAAATGAGAATATATTACTTTATTAATACCTTCTGAACTTAAATCTTCTATGGTATATGAATAAACTATGTGTTTTAAGTATAATTCATCTACTCCTCTTTCATTTATTTCTGTACCTAATAAATCTAACATTTCTTGATATTTTAATTCATGAAAGTTAGATACTATTTCTCTATTTGGTACAAATTGTGGAGTTGTATCAGGTACTGGTAGTACAGTTGTATTTAAACTTACACTTTGAGGTATAGTTTGTGTTCCTACTTCAGAATATACATTAGATGAAGTTCCTAAGTCAGTGTTTAAGTAATCGAAATCACTAATACTTTCTGAGTTATCTCAAATAGATTTACATAAAGAATAACCAATGAATACTGCAGTACTTGTAAAGATACCATAGAATAATAAATCATTATTAGTTAAATAATTGAATATTGTCATTAATGATTGTTTTATTTAAACTATGATAATTTTTATTTAATTAATCAAATAATATGATATTATCAATTACTTGATTTTATGAACATAAAGTATTGTGACAATAAATTTTTATAAAATAGCTCTATTAATCATCATAAATATTATGTAATAAATAATATTTATAATTCTAATAAATAATTCTCCTTTGGAGTTAAACCAAAATAAACATTTTAAACAAAAATGCTGTTCTATCGTTAAACTAAGAGAATTTAATAAATTAATTTCACTCATTTTGAGAATTTATTTTTGTTTTTTTATTTTTTAGTTATTTTAATAATAGATCTTTTAAGTTAAAATAATTTTTTCTCACTACTTTTATCTTGATTATTTAGTTTAAAACTATTTATTGATAAATTTAAAGAAAAGGGGGTAAAATTAGTTAAATAAATTTTTCTAATTTTAATTATTTTTGTTTTGTTTTATTATCATTTTGGACCATCTCTTTGTCAACTTAAACTATCTTCTTTTATTTATAATTTTGAAGATATTATACTATTTCATTTAACTAGATAATGTTTTCATGTTTTACCTAAAACTGAGTTAGCTGAAGATTTATGAGCGTGAAGTTTTCTAAGTTCATAAAATTTATTAACCATATTTAATCTTACCATTTTTTCAGATCTGCAAGGATTAATTTTAAAATAGTTATTAACTAAAGATAATACTTCTTTTTTTTTAAAACAAGTTCATTTAAATGCTCCTTGTTTTACCATAGGATAAATTGTACCTCCATATAGTTTAACTAAAGCTTCTAATAAGAATCTATTTTTTTGAGAAGCTGTTATAAATATTTGTCCAGAAGCTTCATTTAAATAGATACTACCATCAGTATCAAAAAATCCTGATAATCAACCATTATAATATGTTAATGGTTTAGGATCTCTTAAGATTAAATTATATTTTTCACAAATTTTACCTAATTGAAGAATTCTTGTAGGATTTTGTAATAAATCGTTAACTTTATCGATTAAATTTAATAAACCTTCTTTATGATGTAATCTATATCTTAAGTAATTATTACCACTATAAAGTTTTACCGATCCACCAAATTTTTGTTTTATTAAATATAAACATTTTTTATCTCTAAGTTGTGTAACTATTTCTAAACTAGCATATCCTTTTTTTGTTAATAGAAAACAACCATCTCCGTCTATAAATCCTGCTAATCATTCGTAAAATCTTTCATCTGTATCTTTTTTAGGTAAATTTATATTTTCTATGTTAATTTGTGTATCTATTTCATCACTATTTGTTATATCATCTATTGATTCTTTACATAACAGAATCATATTTTGAAGAGAGTATATAATTAAATAAGGTGTACTTATTAAAAATGTTGACAACAAACGTATGGCCTCTGAGATTCCTACTAACATGCTTAACTTAAAAAATTTTTTTATTTTAAGTTTAAAGTTTTCACTTTGTGCTTTGGTTATCTGCGGATTATCATAAGTTACTAGAATTTTTACTAATGAAAAATTATTTCATGAAATTGGAGTACCTAGTAATATGAATTGTATAAATTCTTTGACTTTCCTGCATATAGTTTGTTGCGTTAATAAAGTTATCTTTATTAAAGAGCTATTTATTAAATAACCAAATATTGGTTTACCTGAAAATGTAGATATAACTTGACTAACTATACCAAATCCAGGTATAATTAAAATATAAACTTCAGGATGTCCAAAGAATCAGAAAAGATGTTGGAATAATATAGGATCTCCACCTCCTGCTGGATCATAGAAACTAGTATTAAAGTTTCTATCTGTTAATAACATTGTTATACCCTGAATTTCTTGATTTACTGATTTAGGTCCTATGACTCAATTTTTGTTTTGGTCTCAAAATGTTATTAGAATTTAAAGGGTTGATGCAAACATAACAAATAGGTAATAAATATTTTACCCTAATTGCTCTGTTTATTCTGTTATTATTTTGAAAATTTAACGAAAAGGTAAATTTTATTAAAATAAAGATAAATTTTAATTTTAAACTATCTATTTTCTTTATTTCTACCCTTTTATTTATTGATAAATTTAAAGAAAAGGGGGTAATTGAAAGTTAAAATTTACTTCTTGTGAACTTAATAACATTAATATGTTATTTACTCTATTCCGTTTAGATTAGAATGAAAATAGCCATAAAATCAAATTCAAACAACACTATTGTGTGTTTTATATGTGAATTTTAAATTGAAACTATTAATTGTTATCTTGGTTTATTACCCTTTTATTTTAATCAACTTTAAATTTATAAAACATTAAGGTAAATACTCATACAATCACATGTATGTTGGGACTATATCTTATTAATCTAAGTTGTTAAATCTCCCTAAATGATCTCAAGAAAAAACAGTTCTCCTATCGTTCATACAAGATTTAATTGAAATTATATTTTCAATATTAGATTTATGATCAAATTGACCAGATCTAAAAGAATCTAAAACTTTAATTCAATCTTTATAATCTAAATATTTGCTACTGAATAAAGGAAATGTATTTAAATAATTTTCTAAAACTAAATTTCCTTTTAAACTAGTTGTTCTTACTCTGTATTTAGGCTTAGTTTTATTAACTTTAACAGCTTTAACTGAAGAATCTAAGAAAATAGCAATAGCTTCTAAAATTTTTAAATTATTTCTATTATTAGGATAGTTTTGTTTTTGATTTAATTCAAATTTACATTGAACTCTTGGATCTTTAGAAGAAGAAGTTATTTTTACTAAGAAATGACCATCAGCTTCAATAAAACCAGATAATCATGCGTCAGAATTTAAAGGACTATTATTTAAAGATTTTTTAGGTATATATAAAATTCCTGATTTAAAATTTAATCAATCAATTAAATTATTTAAAGCATGAATTTTAGAAGTTCTCATGTGACCATTAATTAATGAAGTTAATAGTATTAAACCATAAAAATTTTTGATAGTTAAAACATAACCATGTGCTCCTCTTTTTTTAGCAAGTAAACTATATTTTAATTTTTCTTGCATTATAAAAGCTAATGGAAGATCTTTATATTTAAAAATAATACGAATTGCGGGAGAATTCAATTTACCTCTAAAAGATAGGTTAGTTTTGGGAACTGTTATAGTTCCTTTTCCTTCTATTAAACCGGCTAAATAAGAACTGAATTTAAAGTCTGATAAATCTGTACAGATTTGGGTTTTATTTGTTTTTCCTAAGGTCAATGGTAAAATATTACAACAGATTAATTCCGGCGTGTAGTCTCTGAGGATCCCTAAGAAATTTAAATAAAATAGGTTTCCTGCTGATTGTGTATCACTAACTGAAGTTAAATGAAACAGTTCCCAGCATATAGCCGAATTTAAAGCTGGCAATATAAGTTTACCAGCTAATACAGGTAAAGCTAATAATAATAAAATAGCAGTTACAAAAACACTTCATACAAATAATGATAATTTGTGTAAACTCATACCATTAGTTCTCATATTTAAAACTGTAGTAATAAAATTAATAGCACCTAATAATGAAGATACCCCTGTTAAATGTAAACTAAAAATAGCTAAATCAACAGATCCACCTGAATGTGCTTGAATTCCTGATAATGGTGGATATATTGTTCATCCTGTTCCTGCACCATTTTCTACTAATGCACTAAGTAATAATAAGATTAATGAAGGAGGTAATAATCAAAAACTTATATTATTTAATCTTGGAAATCTTTTAACCATTTGACTATAAAGTCAAACCTTTATTGCTCAATTCTACAACTATTAAAGTTAATTAAATTGAATTAAAGAAGTAGTTTCCTACCTGGACGGACTATGTCTTCACCCTTAACTTGCCGAGTCTTTTCATAATAAAATGGGATTACTGACATTGAAAAAAATTTAAGGGGCTTCGCGTGTAGTCTCTGAGGAGCCTACTTAAAATTACAAATTTTAAAAACAAAATATTAAAATATTTATTATATAATTGTTAAAAAATTTAAACAATAATAATAAATGGTAATGTAAACAAAACAAATAGATGATAAATAATAAAAACCTAAACAAAATTTATACACCTTTGTCTTGTTTACTCTTATAATAAAGAATTGACTTAAAAAGGGGGTAAATTTTTATTAAAAATTTATATATAAATTTATTAAATATTATATATTAGATATAAATTTATAAAATATTATGTATTAGATATAAATTTATTTAATATTATGTACAAGTTATAATTAGAAAGATTAACTCATTAATCGTATTTGTAGCTAATTCAATATCTGTAAAACTACAGATTAATTCCATTAATTCTTCGTCAGTTATCATTTTTTCAGCAATTTCTCTAGAATATATGCTACTTATCTCAAAAAATTTTAATTCCTGAATTGAACATACATCAAAATCTACATTTGGCATGAAAAATAAATCTAGTTCAGTAATATCAACATCTAATATACTCTCATTATCAAATGTACTTTGATAATCAGATGTAACATCTGTATCAGAATCACTGTCAATTATAGCATCTATATTTTCATTATTTATTATAGTTACTGCATTTTCGTTAACTATAGCTTCTATCTCTTCGTTTGTTAAAGCTTCTATATTTTTAGAAGAAATAGCAGTATAATTACTTCTAATTAAGTAAAATAAAGAACAGCCTAAGATAAGTCAACAACCGATTAAAATACCATAATCGGTTAAATTATTGTCAAATAATAAATTATAATTCATTTTTGTTTTTTATATTTTTAATTAATTTTCTTTTACTAAAGCGTAATTATTAATTTAAATCTGATTTAAGATTTTTTTTATAAATTAATTTATAAATTAATTAAATTTTGTTAATATCTAATAATAGTCAGAGATATTTTAGTTACTTAGAATTTTATTTTTGTTTTTTTTATTTTTGTTTTTTTGTTGTTTATTTGTAATTTTGTTGGTTTCCTGCACATTCTTCCCATGTATACATAAGTATTACGACTAATTCAGTTGAAAATACAACTTTATAAGTTTAAACTTCAATTAGCTGTCTATGTATCTGTTAACTGGATAATTAAATCCAAAATCGAGAGATTCTATGCATATAGCGAAGTAATAATTAAAAAATTTACACTTTTTAACGGCATTTCCTAATTTAGGATTTAAATATAAGAATAGGTGATTTATAAAGATAATAAATTTAAGTGGATTCAAGTAAAGTAAGTTCTTTGTCTATTCATACCATTTTTGACAGATTCTGTTTTATTTATACCTTCTTCTGTATAATGTTTGTTTTCAAATATTAATAAAACTATTTCTTTTCAATCTTTGTAATCCAAATATTTACTTGAAAATAGTGGGTATTTATCTAGATAATTTACTATAACATCTAGAGACATTTTACTTGAAGCTGTTAAAGTATAGTATTCATTACCTGTAGACTTTTGTTTTCTAATCAACAATGTACAATTAAGAAAATTTGATATGTCTGTTAAAACATTAAAATAACTATTGTTAGTTATAGGATCTAACATTCTTTGTTCGATTCTTAATCTACAAGATATTTTTCTTTTTTTTATCATGTGTACTTTTTTAGTATGTTGTACAAAAAAACTACCATCTGAATCTATAAATCCACTTAATCATCCATCTCCTGATAAAGAACTATCTTTCAATGGTAATTTAATAATATTTGTATTATGGTTTTTATTTAATCAGTCTATTAAATTATGAAGTTGATATATTTTTGGTGTTCTTAATTCACCATTTAATAAATGAACTACTTTTTTTAAACCTATAACAGGTGAAACAACTAAAACACAAGCATTATCTCGTGTTTTATATCTTATAAATCCTGATCCTATTATTTCTAATAATTTTTTAGCTAAAGGTTCATTTTTCAGTCCAAAAGTTATACAAAATCTTGGATTATGTTTCTTTTTTTGTTCAGGTTTTTGAATTCAAATATGTCCGTCTCCTTCAAATAGACCTGCTAAATATCCCTTATATATTTTATTTTTAAATTTATTGCTATAATATCTTATATTTAACCCATGGAACTCCTTTTTGTTTGCCATATCTGGAGCTCCAATATGGATAGGTAATAAATAATTACCGAATCCTCCAATTAATGCTGGCATTACCATAAAGAATAACATTAATAATCCATGTGCAGTTATTATTACATTAAATAATTGATGATCTCCTTGTAAAAATTGAACACCAGGTGAAGATAATTCTAATCTAATTAAAACTGAAAATCCTGTAGCTATCATACCTGCAAATATAGCAAATACTAAGTAAAGAGTTCCGATTTCTTTAGCATTAGTTGAATAAAGTCGTCAATCCATACAACAATCCTCACTTTTCATATTTACTCCTCTATTTTTTATTTACTCAAAAAAATTTCAAAAAAACATTTTTACAATAAAATTTTAATTATTAAAATTTAAACGGAATAGAGGTGAGTCGAACACCTAAGGGATAACCCGAACAATTAGCAATCGTTTTAACTTTCCAATGTAAACTATTCCTTATTCATATTATAATTTAGAATAATATCTTATAATCTAATTATAATTTTTTGATTTTTCATTTTAATTATATAATAAACTTCTTTTAAAGAATAGGGGGTAAATTTATTAAAAACAAAATAACAACCAAATTATTCAAATTAAAACAATAAAATACAGTAAAATTTTTGTTAATATACTTAATAAATATTCATTATAATTTATATTCTTTTCATATTTTAAGTGGATCTAAATTATAAATAAATAACTTAATATATTATAGCAATGTTTAAATTTTGAATCTTTATCTTAATTATTTTGTTTTTAATTTTAAATTAAATTAGTGTAAGTAGATAGCATCTTTAATATAAGATATTACTAATAATACAAATACATAAGCTTGAATAATAGATACAGCTACTTCTAATCCACATAAAGCTAAGAAGAATGCAAAAGGAATTAAAGTGAATATAGCTATACTAAAGCTACTACTAAACATTTGATATAAGAAAGTAGATAAAATTTTTAATAAAGAGTGTCCAGCTACCATATTAGCAAATAATCTTATACCTAATGATAAAGCTCTAGCTAAAAAAGAAACAGTTTCAATTAAAACTAATAAAGGTACTAAAGCTAAAGGAGTTCCAGATGGTACAAAATATGAGAAAAAATGTAATTTATGAATATATAATCCAAGTATAGTTACACCTGTTAATATTGTAAATGATAAACCTATTGTTACTATTACAGAAGTTGTTATAGCATATGAATAAGGTATATTACCTATTAAATTACTTATTATTATAAAGAAAAATAATGAATAAATAAAAGGTAAATAAATTTCTTTACCTAATTGTTCTCTTACCATTGTGTTAATAGTTGTAAATATACTTTCTATTGCTATGCTTCATTTTGATGGTAAAATTTTATTTTCATTATTACTTATTATATGTAAACTTAGTACTATAAATAATATTAATAAAGAATATAATCCTAAATTACTTAATGTTATATTAATATAACCAAATATAGGTGCTATTATACTTATTAAACTACTTACTTCAAATTGTTCTAATGGAGAATTTATTATTAAATTTAAATTATGTAACATTTTGATTTTTTGTTTTTTTTATTGTTTTTCTAAAATTAGTACTAAATTTGTTTTTTCTAAATTTAATAATGAACAACAACTATCAAAAAATGTTATATTTTAATTAAAAATGATTTTTTAATTTAATTTGGGGGTTAAATGAATGAAAAATTTAAGTGACAAAAAATTTTAATTTTATATTTTTATTATTTAATAATTTTGTTTGTATTAATTGATATAATCAAAATTTGTATTAATTATTTTTTATTTATATATTTGTTTTGTTTTTATTTGATACTGTGCGGGGTTTTTTTGTGTGGGGTTTGTTTGTTTGTTTGTTTGTTTGTTTGTTTTTTTGTTTGTTTTTTACTTTGTAGCCTTTACCAGACTCGAACTGACACTAACAACTTGAAGGGTTGTGGTACGACCATTATACTAAAAGACCTTATTAAAATTAATTATTAATAACAAATACTCACCAATAAGAATTAATATTAAATTACTAATTACTCTTGACTATTATTTAAAATTAATTAAAAATAGAATAATTTATTTAATATAAAACTACAAATTAAGATAAAAATTCAGCATTATTTTGACAAAATTTAACCCCTAATCATTATAAATATTATTAGGATTATTGAGGCTAACCTTGTTTTCCATTTACCTTTATTAAATCTTAACTCTTTTAAGCTAATCTAAAATATATTAAATCTAAAAGTTTAATAAAAACTCAATTTTTGTTTGTTTTTTTAAATTTTATTCACAAATTAGACAATGAATCTATTTATACGCTTATACTGGTTATTTCAATGTTTGCTAAAGATAATGATTTCGGCTTTTTCCATTTCGAATTTGAAAAAACAAATACAAAATAAAGACAGAATGGGAATCGAACCCTTCTACTAACTAATGAGATTAGCGTGCAAACCGTTACACTAAACTGTCTAAATATAATTTAATTAATTTAATTAATCAATTATAAAATTATTGAACACTATTGTTGTAAAACGTATACGAACAAAGAGACTTGAACTCTTAAGGAATTACTTCCACTCCTGCTTAAGAAGAGATTGTTTACCAATTTCAACATGTTCGCTTATTTATTACTCTTTTATATAATTTTTGTTTGTTTTTTTAAATTTTAGTTTTAATATACTTTTATAATATAAAAATGAATTATTTTTGTTTTTAATAAAGAATTTATAAACAAAACAATTATAATAAATTAAAATACCAAAAATTAATAAAAATATATATAATAATAAGGTGTTAATAGGACTCGAACCTATGAAAAAAAGTATTAACAGTACTCCGCAATAACCTCTCTGCCATAACACCAAAGTTATATTTAAATTTTGATAATTTTTATTAAAATAATTATTTAAAGAATTAAATCATATAAATATAAATTATGGTAGGCACGATTCGAACATGCTGTATGTCTCCTACCCAAAAGGAGCGACTGACCAATTTGTCATCTACCATTTGAAATTTTTAATAAATTTTTAATATTGAGCAGTAAAGGAATCGAACCTTTTGCGGCGCTAACCAATTCTTTTACAGAGAATCACCATTACCAATCGGATCACCTGCCCTTATTTATTATTATATTTAAATTTTATATAATAATTTAATTTTGAATTCTGAAGTAAAATATTTATATTTTATTATAATATAAAAAGAGAAATAAATAAATATCATTTTAAATAAAAACATATACCTAGAATTGAAAGCACCTGGACTTGAACCAGGACTTTCTCCTTAAAAGGGAGACACTCAACCACTCGAGTTCTGCTTTCTTAGAAGTAAGTTTATAATTTGAATTTTTATTACAATCATTTTGATAAATTATATACTATAATTAAATATTTAATAAAATTAATAAATTTAAAATATTATATAATCTACTGAGTTGACCAGATTCGAACTGATATTATTCATTACCAAAAAATGATGTTCTTCCAAATTAAACTACAACTCATATTTAATGTATTTTTATTATAAATATTAATAAAATTTAATAAAACAAAAATACAAAATAATAATATAAAGAATATTTGCCAAAAACTGGAATCGAACCAATATCAAAGTCTTACAAGGAATTCGTTTTACCAATTAAACTATTCCGGCTTTATAAATAATTTTTATTTTTTATATAATATTAATATATTTATATATTAATAAATAATAATGCCCCGAGAGAGAATTGAACTCACATTTCTATATCTTCAGAATAGCGCTTTGACCACTAAGCAATCGAGGCTTAAATTAGAATTTATATTTTTAGCTTATTTTTATATAATAATTTTAGTATAATATTAAAATATAAATTAAATAATAGATATATTTTTTATATTTTTAATTAAAAATATTTTTATTTATAAAAATATTAAATATAAATAAATAGTTTAAAAATAAACTATAATTATTATTAATTAAAAAATAAAACTACCTTTGGAGAAAGATAGACTCGAACTATCATATTTGTAATGCAAATACAACTGATTACCAATTATCAGATTCCCCCTTAGTTTAAGTATTCTTTTATATTATTAAAATTAAAATATTTTTATAATTAATTAAATATTATTTTTATAAAAAACAAAAACAAAAATAATTAAAAAAGAATTTATGAGAAAAATTTAATAAAGATTAAAACACAAAATAAAATTTTATAATTAAAATAAGGGGGTAAAAATGAAATAAATGTAATTATAATAAAATTATTATTAATTAAAAACAAAACAAAATTAATAAATAAATAAAATTAATTATTTTTTATAATTAGTTTGTGTAGATTTAGCAATAGATATAGCTCCAGAACCAATTTCTAAAATAAATCCTATAGTTAATACTACAAAGAAAATTAAAGCTATACTAAATCCAAAAGTACTTACTTTAAATAAAGTAACAGCAATAGGGAATAATAATAATATTTCTAAATCAAATATTAAAAATAACATAGCAACTACATAAAATTGAATTTGGAAATCAGTTCTATTTTGTTTTCTAATAGCTGAATATCCACATTCATAAGCTGAAATTTTAGATTCATCCGGTCTATGTACTGAAAATAAGAAATTTAAAAATAATAATACTAAAGCTAATATAGGAACAAATAAAAATAACATTAATAAATTATTCATTAAAAATTAAATAAAGATAAAGAAAGTATTGTTGTACTATTTAATAAAATTGATGGTTTAAGAACAAAGAATAAAATAGATAATGTTAAAGTAGATATAATAAAACTATTAGTACTACTTATTTCTATTTCTGAATTAGAATTTAAATTATTTATTATTTTTATTTCTTTATCACTATATTCAGATGTATTTACTTCTTCTGTAAATATTATTTTTATTATTTTTAAATAATAAGAAGCACTTATAATACTTACAATTATAGCTATAATAGACATGAAATAATATCCATTTTGAATTGCTGAATATAATACAAACTGTTTAGAGAAAAATCCTATTAAAGGAGGTATTCCAGCCATACTAAATAAACAAATTGTTAAACTTATTGATAAAACAGGATTTGAGAAAAATTGACCTTTTAATTCAGAGATATAATTAATATCATTTTCTGTTCCTGTTTCATCTTCAACCATTATACTTTGTATTAAATCTCTAAATGAATTTTTTATTATATAACCAAATAATATTATTATTAAAAAAGTATTTAAATTAGTAATAGTATATTGTATGATATAAAATATTAAAGCTTCTATTGATTGTTCAGAATTAATAGCTAAAGCTAATAAAATAAATCCTACATGTGATATTGTACTATATGCTAATAATCTTTTTAATTTAGATTGAGCTAAACCTAATATTGTTCCTATTAATAATGATAATAATGAACTTATTAATAATAAATTTTTACTTCATAAATAATTATTATTTGTTATATTATTTAAAGGATTTAATTCTAATATTGTATTAATATTTTCTATTAAATTAATATGAGTTTGTATTTCAAATAATATTAATAAAATAGAAATTTTAGGTATAATAGTTAATCATGTAGTTATAATAGTAGCACTATCAGCATAAACATCTGGTGCTCAATTATGTAAAGGTGCTGCTGCTATTTTAAATAATAATCCTATAAAAATTAATATTAAACCTAAACTAAAACCTAATAATATATTATTATTATTATCAATTACTGATATCATACTATATATAGATTCTAAATTAGTTAATCCTGTGAAAGTATATATTAATCCACATCCTAATAATATTATACAAGAAGCTAAACTTCCTAATAAAAAATATTTTAAACCTGCAGATATTGCTAATTCTGAATGTCTATATAAAGAAGCTAATATATAAACTCCAAAAGATTGTAATTCTAAACTTAAATATAAAGTTATTAAATTTGAAGAAGATACTAATAATAAAGAACCTAAAGTTGATATTAATACTATTATTGAATATTTTATTCTATAATTATTTATTGATAATATATTATGACCTGCTTCATTTAATTCTAGATTATTATCTATAAATTTATGATTTATTAAAGGTCAAGCTATTAATATTACAGAACCTGTTAATACTATAACTATATCAAATAATTGTGTAAATAAAGTAATTTGAAATAATCCACTATAGATACCTATACCTGATCCAATTGACTGAATATAAAAAGCATTAAAAGCTAATGCTCCAGTATAAAGTAATAATAGAGAAGATATTCTTAAATATAAATTTGGAGAAATATTTCTATTTATTGAAGGTAGGGCTATTGCCACTATAAGAATCATGATACTAATAAACATCATTACTTTTATTTAGAAAGATTTTTTAAATATTATTTAAATTAATATTTTTTAATGAATTTTTCTAATTTTTAAAATTAATTTTTATTTTTATTATAATATTAATTAATACATCCTATTGGATTTGAACCAATATATAAATGCTTCGAAGGCAAACGCTTTTCCAATTCAGCTAAAGATGTTACAGAATTTTATTTTTGTATCAAACTTTAGATTTTTTTTTGTTTTTTTTATTATTTAATTATTTTTGTTTTTTATACTTTTTAATGTGAAAACCAAATAAATATAAGATTCAAAATTAAATATTTTAAAATACATAAAAAGGATATAATATTTAATTAATAAAAGACAAATAAATTTGTTTTGTTTTTGTTATTTTTGTTTTTGTTTGTTTTATTTTTGTTTTTGTTTTTTGTTTTTAATATAAATTATATAATTTGATATTTTTGATAATTCCTGTCAGAGACTTAAGAAATTTTTTCTTAATTTCTTTTCTGTTTGAATTAATATTATTTTATATTAATATTTAACTTATTTAGACTTTTAATTTGATTGTAATAAATTATTTTAAATATTATTTAAATTAATATATTTTATTATACGAGTAAAGAGACTTGAACTCTTACGATTATAAAGTCATAAATTCCTAAGATTTACCCGGCTACCAAATTTCGGCACACTCGCAAATTAATAAGTATTTATACTCTTTATTAAATTTATAATAATAAATTCTTATATATTCAAATTATATATTTGATATTTTATATAAAATTTGACCCCTATTAGAGTTCAAATGGTAAAATAGAAATTGTAAAGAATCCGAAATTTTTTACTTTTTATTTTTTAAATTTTCTTATCACTGTATTCAAAGCTTGCTTATTTTTAAGACTCCATTTATGATTTTTTGCATTTTGATAGAAAATGCCTCAAATTTGGATTTTTGTCTTATACTCTTTTATATGTGTATACACAGGGAAAAGTAAGAAATATTTGATATAAAATTTTTAAATATTCTTTTTATAATCTTAATAAAAAAATAATTATAAAAACATTCTAATTAAAAATTCATAAAAAAATTATAAGTAAGAGATAGAGTAATCGAAACTCTCTCTGCATAGTGTAAATATGCCGTTATACCACTCAACTAATCTCTTATTATTTATTAATTATTTAATTATAAAATAAAAAAGGGGGTAAAATGAATTTATTTTCCAGCAGCACTTTCCAGTACGGCTACCTTGCTATGACTTTTGAGATGTTACTCAAATGAATTAATAAAAACTAATTAGTTTAACATAGTCGTTTAGAATATTATAATAATATAATAAACTATATTAAAATATATAAAATATAAATTAATATTAACTATGAAAAAATTTATAATTATATTCCCATTTCCATCATTATAAGCTTCTTCCCAGCGACAGACAGTTAGTTCATCACGGATGCTAGTTTCACCGTTGCGCTAATTATCAACGATTACTCGAAATTCCTTCTTCATGTTCCCGAATTGCAGAGAACAATCCGTCTAAATTTATATTTTAACTTTTTTTAATGATTAGCTCCTCCTACTTTCCAAATTTAATTTTTTCTATAAAAATTAAAAATAAATGAATTATAAATCTTTCGATTAGATATTTTATTAAAAACAAAAATAAAAATATTAACCTTAATAATAAAATAAATATTTAATTAATTTTAGGAAAAAGTCTAGCATCACTTTGTAAAAGTTTTTGTGGCACGTCTATAGCCCAGTTCATAAGGGCCATAACGACTTGTCTTAGCCCCAAATGAAACTCTATAAGAATCATTAATTGTTAAGTATATAATATAATATATATTATATATTATAATATTTTTAATTAACAATAGGGATTTCGTCCGTTAGCGGAATTAACCTCAGTTCTCACGATACGGACTGAAGACAGCCATGCAACACCTGTATTAAATGTTCTAATTTATTCTTTAAATTATTAATTTAAAGTTAAAACATTCCTTTATAATTTTATAAAAATAAAACAAAAAAATAAAGTTTTTATTCAAGAACTGGTAAGGTTTTACGCGGATTATCGTATTAAATAACATGCTTCACTTCGTTTGCTCCGAAACCGACTAATTTTTTTGTTTTCAACTTTGCAGTCGTACTCACAAGGCGGAATGGTTATCGTGTTAACATTGCTATTAATAATTTTATTACTAATAACTACCATTCATCGTTGACAGAGAGGGGTATTTTGGGTATCTAATCCTATTTCCTATCCTCACCTTCGTTTCTGAGCGTCAATCATTAATGGAAAAAAAGCTTTCGCCTTTAATATTCTACTTAGTATCTAAGGATATCAGACCTACTCTAAGCATTATTTAATATATCCTCTATTTGATTCTAGCTTTTATTTTTTACTTATTTTTTATTTTTTGAATTTTTTTTAATAAATAAGTTTAAAAGCCGCCTACAAACCCTTTACGCCTGATTAAGACGATTAACGTTTGTGTCTCTGGCCTTACCGAGTCTTCTGGCACCAGATTTGGACGACACTAATAATAAGGTAATATCATTATTTTCCCTTATGTTATCAATTATTATAATTGATTTCAGTTAGCTAGTTCACTCTTTCGAGCATTGACTAATATTCTCGACTGCTGGTAGTATTAAACTACTTGGGAGATTTCATTCCCAATGTGGCCATCTGTTCTCTCAAACATAGCTATTGATCGTCGGCTTGGTAGGCTTTTACTCTACCAACTACCTAATCAAAATAAATAGTATTTTATAACAGAAAATTTCCTTTAATATAAATTAAATATTTTTCTATTTAACTTATTTTAATTATTATTAATAATTAAATTTATTTCCTATCTATGGAAATTATAAAGTAACTTATTTATTATTCTCACCCTTACACCTTATTTCTTTATAATATTTTATATAATTATTAATTATATAATTTATTGTCAGAAACAATGATTTGCATGTCTTAAACTACTGAACAACGTTCAATCGGAACCAAAATTAAATTCTTATGAAATTTAAACAATTAATTAATTTTTTTATTGTTATATTTTATATGCTTTATTGCAATATTTAGTATCTCTTTTAAATTTATTTTATAATTTAAAACTATCATTTAAATCAAAAATATTTATCGCTTGGATCTTTTCTTATAGATGATGTATAAGCAAGATCATCAGGATTTCAACTGTCAAATAAAACTATTCCATCATCCATATCTGATCTAAAAATTTTAAGCCAAAAAGACTATTTCGCGAAAATGAAAAATGACGGTCTAAAATCTTATTTAACTCTAGGTTTAAGAGCTAAGGAGAATCGAACTCCACAAAGAAATTTAGGAGATTTCTGTTAATCCAATTCACTTTTAACCCTGGAGTATTTAAACCAAACCAAACAAAGGGGGGTAAAATTATCTATAATATAAATATTTATTAAGCTAATTAGGTAATTTGCTGAAATCTAAATTAACTTTTTTATATTTGAAGATTAAGTGGTAATAACCGTTTTCTATAGTATTTAAACCAAAATCTAAAATAGCTTTATCTAATTGTTGTGATAAATATTCTTCAAGAATTTTAGATGAGCTATAGCTAGTAACTAATATTTGTTTACTCAAGATAAGATGGGGGTCATTATCTTTAGCAAACATTGAGATAGCTGGTATTAAAGTATAAAATTGATTTTCTTCTAATTTAGAAATAAAATTAAAAATTCCTATCGTTTGAGAATTAGATATATAATAATATTTAAATTTACCAGTTTTATCTATATTAACTAGGATGTTAATATCTTTAATAAAGGTGATATTACTGTAAGAAGTAGATTTTAATAAATTTTGAATCATTAAAAGTTTTAAAGTTTAATTCGATTTTGCGACTAGATTGGGGCTTAGAAAAATATTATATTTCTCTAATAGCCAGCAACAACTTATTTATACAATTAAGTTTGCCTGATGAGAGTTGAGAGGTGATAACAGGAGAGCCTATAAATGGAGGTTCTCCACTCTTCTAGTGAAGCTATGTTAATTCAAGCTTTAAGAGATTTAATGATCAAAAAATATGATAATTATAGAATATATATCCATAATTTAGCTAATTTTGATGCGATATTCTTATTAAAAATTCTTGTAAAACTTGGACTTTGTAAACCTATCATACATAACGATAGAATTATTTCGATCCAATTAAATTTTGGTGATCATGTTATATTTTTCAGAGATTCTCAACAATTATTAATCGGATCTTTATCTAAATTAGGTAAATCATTTAATGTTGATACATTAAAATCGATTTTCCCTTATTTCTTCGTTTATGAAAGCAACTTAGAATATAGCGGAAGTATACCTAATATTAATTATTTTGATGAGAATCTTACCAAAAACGAATATTTAAAATATTATGAAAATTTTACTGATAAATTGTGAAATCTGAAAGATGAAACAATTAAATATTGTAATATCGATTGCATTTCATTACATCAAATTATCTTTAAGTTTAATAAATTAATTTTTGATTTATTTAAAATTAATATTCATAAATATCCTACTCTATCTTCTTTAGCTTTTGCTATTTTTAGATCCCACTTCTTAGAAGATGAAACAATCCCTCAATTAAGTGGACAAATTGCTAGAGATATAAGATTATCTTATACAGGAGGAGCTTGTGATATGTATTTACCTAAACCACCTAAAGACTCTAAATTATATGCTTACGATGTTAATAGTTTATATCCTTCTGTTATGAAAGATAGTGACATGCCTATTGGTAATCCTACTTTCTTTAAAGGTGACATCAGAGTTATTGAACCAAAAGCTTTTGGATTCTTTTATTGTAATATAACAGCTCCTAATAATTTAAATTAACCAATTATTCAAACTCATGTAAAAACTATTAATGGTATTAGAACTATTGCGCCTTTAGGACAATGAGCTGATATGATTTTTAGTAATGAAATGGATAATGCTATTAAATTAGGTTATAAATTTGAAATCTTATAAGGTTATACATTTAAAAGTAAAAATATTTTTAAAGATTTTGTAGAAAGCTTATATAATTTAAGATTACAATATCCTAAAACAGACCCATTAAATTATATTGCTAAATTATTACTTAACAGTGTTTACGGTAGATTTGGTATGGAAGATTCATTTGCAGAAATTACTATTTTTGCTAATAAAAATTTATATCAAAAATTTGAAGATCAACATAGTTCTGATATTATCGATATTATTGAACTGGATAAAAAAATTCTTGTAAAACATAGATCAGTTAAATCTGATGTTAATACTTTACTAGATAATGCTTCAGAAACTCATAATACTAATATCGTCATAGCTTCGGCTATTACTGCTTATGCTAGAATACATATGTCTCAATTTAAAAATAATCCCGATTTTAATCTTTATTATTCAGATACAGATAGTATATATATAAATAAACCTTTATCAGAAGAATTAATAAGTTCTACTGAATTAGGTTTAATGAAATTAGAGAATGTTTTAACTGATACTATTTTCTTATCACCTAAAGTATATTATTTATTAACTAAAGATGGTAAAATAATTTATAAAATTAAAGGTTTAAGTCATGATATTGAATTAACTTTAGAAGATTTCATAAGTTTACTTTTTAAAGAAACTTTCTTAAAAAAAATCCAGAGTAAATGAAGAAAAAATTTATCTAAAGGTACAATATCAGTATTAGATCAAATTTATACATTAAAAATTACTGATAATAAAAGAAAATTAATTTATAATAATAACAATAAATTAATAGGGACAACTCCATATGTTATTAATGATTTAAAACAAATTATTAACAAATAATACTTTATTTATTTAAAATTACCCCCTTTTCAATTAGAAAATTAGGAATTTCTAAACCTTATATCCTACTATCAGAGATACTTTTAGGAAATACAGACCTTAATTCTTGAAAAAGGCCATTTCTCGATTTAGATCTGATAATTCAAAATAATTTTATTTTTTAAAAAGCTAAAATTCATTTTTTAAGCTTTAAAAACAAAACATTTAATAGGAATTTAACTTCGAAATAGAAAATTACTAAATTTATAATTCTGATCAAATAATTCTGTATATCGAAAGGGGGTAAGAAATATAAAATTAAAAAATAATATAAATTTAATCTATAAATGAATATATAGATACAAATTTAATAAGGTGAGATATTAAATGCAATTAAAATACTAGGTACTAAAATAATAAAAGCTACACAAATAGGTAATAAATTTAATCAACATAATTCAATTAAAGCATCATATCTCATTCTAGGTAAAGTAGCTCTAAATCATACAAACATAAAACAGAATATACATGTTTTTAATCCAAGTATAATAGATTGTAAATTAATGAAAGAATCATTAATAAATAATTCAGGCATATGATATCCTCCTAAGAATAAAATAGAAGTAATACAACTAAATAAAACAATAGAAGTATATTCAGCTAAGAAGAAGAAAACAAAAGGTACACTAGAATGTTCAGTAAAGAAACCAGCTACTAATTCAGATTCAGCTTCTTGTAAATCAAAAGGTGTTCTAGATGTTTCAGCTAATATAGAAATAAAATAGAATATAAATACTGGAAATAATGGTATTATGTATCAAATAGCTTGTTGATTTTCTATTATATTTGTAAAATTAAATGAACCAGTTAATATAATAATAATTAATATTGCAGAACTTAAAATTAATTCATAACTAATCATAGCAGCAGTACTTCTTAAAGAACCTAAGAAAGCATAAGTAGAATTAGCAGATCAACCAGCAAATAATACTCCATAAATTCCTAATGAAGATAAAGCTACTGTATAAAGTATTCCTAATGAAAAATCAGATAATGCTAAACCTTGTCCAAATGGAATAATACCTCATCCTAATAAACTAAATATTAATGAAGAAACAGGAGCTAAATAAAATAAGATTTTATTAGATTGAGAAGGTATAACAGTTTCTTTAACTATTAATTTAAGAGCATCACTAAAAGGTTGTAACACACCATAATATCCTGTAGTATTAGGACCAACTCTTCTTTGATGAGCAGCTAATTGTTTTCTTTCTATGATAGTCATAAAAGCTACAGATAATAAGATAGGTAATAATACTAATAATACATCTAATAAATTAATTAATATATTTAAAAAAGTTAAAATTAAAATATTTGTATTCATAGAGAATTTTAAATATTATCTTTATTTATATTTATATTTGATTTTATGATGACTATTTATATTTTATAATTTATAATTTATAATTTAATTTTTATTACATATTTTGTATTTAAAATTTTATAATTTATACCTAAAATGATTATAATATTATTTAAAAACAAAAATAAAAATTATAAAATTTAATTATAGTTTGATAAAAAACAAAAAAATTAAATAAATATAAATATTGATTAGAAATAGTTAATTAAAATTAACAACAGAACTTAAAAAAATATTTATTTAATACTTGTATTTATAATAAAAATATCATTTATAGTATGAGATAAATATTTTTAAGTATATTTAATAATTAAAAACAAAAGAATTAAGTATAATTTAATATAAGTAAATAATAATATAAATTATACTTAATTAAAATATTTCTTTAGATTAAATAAAATAATTATAAAAAAAAGAATTAAAAAATAAAAATATAAAGGAGAAGACACTGTAACAATAAATTTTTTTTTGGATTTGTTTATATAAACAAAAACCTTAAATACTCGTTTTAAATGATTTTTAATAATTTTACAAATATTATTAAAATCTTAAGAGTAAAAATGAAAGTTAAACTATTTTTTAAATATAAGATAATAAATTTTATATTATCAAATAATTTTAATATTTTTAAATTAAATTTCTAAAAAAAATGAATTCTTATTCTCTTTTGGATTCGAACCAAAATTAACACTTTAGAAGAATGCAGTTCTCCCATTGAACTAAGAGAATTGATTTTCATACTTTATTTAAGTAATAATTAATTTATACTTTATTTAATTTATTAATAATTATTACAAAATTCTATTCTAAATGCTTAATATATTTGGTATAATGAGCTATAATTTATATAAAAATTAATAGCTTTCTTTTATTTATAATGATTTAAACACAAAACAAAAACAATTTTTAATTAAAGTTAATTTAGAGTTAAGAGGGAATTGAACCCTAATTTTTATAGATTTTGCAGATCTACTACAGAAACCATCTGTAAACTGAACTCTTACTTATTATAATATTTTATAATAAATTCAATTTTTGTGTTTATTTGATTAAATCTCACTTCATAACCTAATTAAGTAGATTATTAATAATATAAAATATTATAAAAAGAGGTAGAAATAAATTCTATTAAGCTGACAACTTAAAAAAAGGTTAATTGTGATTAGCCAAAACAGGAAGAGAGAGTACTATACCAAGAAAGATGCGAAAAGGTCCGACTTGAGTAGAAGAAATATCTAGAAGAATAATAAGTCTAAAGAACTTTCTATACTAAATGAGAGAAATTATATATAAAACAAAGATAAATTTTAAAATATAGACTTATTTTATAAAAAGATTTCTCATAATATTGATAATAGGGGGTAAATTTACTTAAATTATATTTAAATTATTAAATAAATTATTTTTTATTTAAAGAAATAAATATAGGTGCTATCATAGATAATAATAAAATAATACTACATATTATTAATAAAATAGCAGCATATGTATAAATTAATTGTCCTATAGCTTCAATTTGACTAAATGAAATGAAGGTAGTATCTGCAATATTAGATTGATATGTTGTATGAATATTATTAACAAAATTTAATTCATTATTATTTCAAATAAATAAATTAAAATTAGTAATAGTATCTAAGATTAAATTTAAACCAGAGACATTATTAAAACTAAATGGTAAAATATTAAACATTTCATATATAAATAATGAAGCAACTACAAAAGCTAAAGGTAAATTTTTAGTATATTGTTTTCCAGTATCTATTATATCTGTTAATGAGATATTAATCATCATAATTACAAATAAAAATAAAACAGTTATAGCTCCTACATATACTATTATATATGATAAACCTAGAAAACCTATACCAGATAATATTAAATAACCTGCAGCATTTACAAATACAGATATTAAATATACTACTGATATTACAGGATTTTGAGATGTTATTACTAATACACTTGATATTATAGTTGTAAAACTTAATATATTTATTAAGATATATTTCATTTTTGTTTTTTTAATTTTAAATTTAAGCCTACATTAAGAATATAATTAATGTTCGATCTAAGAATTTTATATATTAATTTAATTAATATATTATAAATAAACTTGAACAATTAAAGGCTATAAACATTAAAATATTAATATTTTAAGAATATTAAATTTAATTATAATTTATATTATAATAACTTATTATTAATAATTTTAACGGAGGTTTAACCTAAAAATATAATACTCTAATTAAAGAATATTTTTGGAATATTATTATAATATTTTATAATAAATTTCTGTTTATTTACAGAAAAATTAAGCTCTTTATGTAATATTTTATTACATTTTAAATTTGTATTTATATTTATATCTTTAATTAAATTTAAAAAAATTAAATAATAATTACATTTATTTAGAGGGTCACTAATAAATTCTTTAGTGAAAACTGAATAGTAAATATCCTCTTTTAAGTTGTATACACTTAAGTCCTATTATGATTATTTATAATAATCCCAATAATCAGAAAGGGGGTAAATATTATAAATAAATATTAAATAAAGATAGAAATTTTCTTAAATTTAAAAATTAAATAATGAAATTTATTATCAATATTAAAGTCAAATTCAATAAAAGCTTTATTCAATTGATCATTTAAAAACTCTTTAATAATTAAAGGATTAGAAAATTTAGTAATTAAAATTTGTTTACTTAAGATTAAATGTGGATCCTCATCTTTACCAAAAATAGATAAAACAGGAATAACAGTATAAAAAGAGTTATCCTCTAAAGAAAGAATAAACTCTTCAATTCCCTTAATTTGGAAATATGGTATGTTTGTCCAGTCTTAAATAATAATTATTTTTTAATATTATCAAAAAATGAATCTAAAATTTTTACATTTTTATTATAAAAAATATTATGATTATGATTATTCTTATCTATTAAATAAACATTTTGAATATCTAATTCATTATGATAAGGATTAGTTAAACCTAGATTATCTCATTTAATTTCAATATGTGAACTGTTATTTTTAAACATAGGTTTAAAATATTGAGATCTTCCATCATTAGTAATAATTAAAACTTTATTAGTTTGATCTTTTACAGATTCTAAATTAATGTTAATGAATCTTTTGTAAATATCTCCTTTTTCATAATTAATTTCTACGTCCAATCATGGATTAGCAATTTCTACTTGTTGTGTTTCATTTGAAGATCCTTCAACAAATTCATTAGATTTATCAAAAGAAGGATTTAAATTATCACTATAAATAGTTATATTGTTACCATTAATATCTGTAATTAATATTTCTTTAATTCTCGTACCAAGATTATAATTTTTATTATCTCTAGTATCTCAAGGATAAGTATTGTCATCTGTTAAATCAAAAGAAGCTAAATAACCGTCATTAGTTGCCGTATGAATTTTTTTAATTTGATTCTTCATTTCACCAAAATTAAAGTTTAACTGATGATTAGATCGATCTATAACAACTTTAACTTTATCAAATGAATCTATAATATCTAAAGGATTAACTAAAACTTCTTTATTAGCTGGTTCAAGTGAAGTATCTATAGCCATATCCAAAGGATTATCATCAAATAAATTCAAAGAATCTTCTAACAAATTAGAAAAACTAGGTTTATTTATTAAAGGAGCAGGAGTTACTCTTTCTTGAATTGGATTTTGTAAACCGATATTTCCTACAATAGGTGTACCGTATTCTAATCTTTTAGAATTAATTTGAGATAATAAATCAACTGGTAATTTATTTTTAGATGAACCTTCTATAAAATCATCAGTTTTAATATTAATTTGAGATAGAATAGGAGATTTATTTGGATTAGTAAAATATGTGTTCATAGAATTATTTGAATCTGAATCATCATTAATTTGTATTTTAGGATTTTCTACAACTTGTTGAGGAGAATTAGTAATTAAATTAGCTCTTGTATTTAGATCTTCATCTAAAGTTTCTCTAACCGCTGTTAAAATGTCTGCATCGTCAAAATTGTTAGCTTCCTGAATTAGATTTGTTAATAAATTAATTTCAGATTTATTTTCTATTCTAGAATTGTCTACTACTTCTTCCTCATTTCTAAGTTTATTAATTTGATCAAATAGAGATGAAAATCTAGAATTAGGATCTTCAGTCTTATTTTCATCTAAAATAAGTTCTTGTTTAGGCGAAAAAGCTCTAGGTGAAGATCCTCTATCACTTCAAACATCTTGTTCCTCAATAGTAGCTTTAGCAACTTCATTATAAGTATCTGATTGATTATCATCTGGATTTATTTTATCTTCTAAGTTAAGAAATTTTTCAATTTCATTATTAATATTGTCATCCTTAATAAAATTTTCATAAAGCATAGGACTTAAAGAAGATAAAGCTAATAGTTTAGCTCTAATCATATTATACATTCCTATTTTTAAATCAGTATTGGGAAAATCCTCACCTTTATCCATGAAATGAGTAAGTTGTTGTAAAACCATATTAGATTCCATATCGAATCTTATTTCTTTTTCTCCAGTTATTTCCTTTAAAATTCTTCTGTTAATTTCAGTTTCACTTAATTCTGCAAGATCTGTAGCTTTACCTTTATTTCTATCAGGTAAATAATGATCTAAAAGATTAGGTCAATCATTAGATTTTAAAGAAATTGGGGTATTAGAGTTAAATGGACTAGCAAAATCATTCCCAGGAGCATCCTTATCTAATTTTCCTTTATTTCATCATCCTTTAATACTTTCTTTAATATTTCAAGGAGAATATGGTTGTAAATCATCCCTAATATTACCTGGGTTACTTCCAGGTTTTCGTCGAAAAGAAGTTAATTTTTCTACTAAATCATCTTTAATAGAATTAATATCTTCTCAATAATATCAACTTAAACCTAATAATAGAAATATTCCAGCAATAATAACATATTTATTTTTATAAAAAGGATTATTTTCTTCTTTAATTTCTTCTTTAATAATTTCGGGTTCTATTTCTTCTTTTTTATTAATTATTTGTTTAAATCTTTCAATAATCTTATTACTTTCGTCATTACCATCTTGTATTCTTGTTGTTGTTTGTTGAATTGTTCTCAAGGATTCGCTTTTGGTAGGAAGATCTACTTTAGGACTAAATAATTCTAATAGATTTTCCTGAAACTTAGAAAATAAATCTAGAATATTGTGTAATAAGTTAGATAATATTTCAATTTGGAACATATCAATAAAGGAAATTCCAAAGATAGTAAGTAAAATAGTATTAAATATTGTTCACAATCTTCTAAAGATAGAATATTTCTTAAATATTTTAATAATAATTGCTATCAATGTAATTTTAAGCATAAAATTTTTGAATAATAAGAAAAATCCAATAATTTTAGAAAATAAATTAGAAGAATTGTTTTTATTTAAACCATTAATTTTGCTGATTAATTCAGCTTTAGTATATTTTTTTAAGTTTTTCATTTGTTTTTTTATTAATTCTAAAATCACAACTGAATAGTTGCAGCAAACTGATCAGATTTGAACTTATACCTCCTGCTTGTGCAATGCAAGTGCTCTTCCAGATTAAGCTACAGTTTGTGAGAGGGGATAATTTTATTTTTATTAAAATACAATTAATAAATAAAATTTTTATTCTTTAAATTTATTCATTATTTATATTATTTTTCCATTATCTATTGATAAAGGAGTTGTATGAGACATTCTGTTATCTACTATAATTTGTCTTCTTTTTAAATTTATAGTTGAAATATGCATTTCAATATTTTTAATGTTAATAGTAGCATTAGCTGGATCTTTAAATCATCTTTCTTGAGCTTGAACTATTGATTCATTTTTAATTAGAGTTTCAAATTGATTAAATTCTAATTTAGAACCAATTCCTTTAGCTTTAACTATTAAATCTCCGCTTATAGTTTCAAAAGCATATAATTTAGGAGATATAAAGTATGCGTGTCTAATTTCATGCTCTAATTTAAATAAACCTAGTTTGTTTCCTACAAATTCTTCTGGTATAGCTTGGTTTACTACTATGCTGTCAGTATCCATATAGTAAATATCTATTCCTAAATCAATTAATTTATAAATAGTTTTAAACATGAACATTCTAGCATAAGCAGTAATTGCTATTGCAGAAGGTATTGATTGGTTTACTGAAATATTTTTAGAGTCACAATCCAATATGAAATCAAGATATTCGTCTTTACCATATAATTCTAAGAAACCAGGTATAGGTTTATTTTCATATCTTATAAATTCTAAATTTTCAGTAATATTGTATTGTTCTTTAACGTTATATTTAGATAAAATATCTACAGCTTTAGATGAATCAATTATTTCTATGTTGTCTTGATAAGGTTTCATACCAAGTCTTCCATATAAACTGTTTAAAATCAATTTAGCTGTAGTTCTATCCATTTTTATATCGCTTAAACCTGCTTTAATATCAAAATATTTGTAGTTGAATGAATTGAAAACATTAGAAGTTTTGTCTAATTTATAACCAAATAGTACTTTTATGGCATAACCATATGAGATAGCTAATTTTACTTCTTCACTAAAATATCATCCAGTTCAGTTACCTAAAGGATTATACATTCTACCATCTATTCTATGAGGTAATAATGGATAATTTAAATATTTAGGATCTAAACCTGATGTATCTACTTCTACGTAAACTATACCAAAGTAATTATTTATATTAGGATCAGTAGAGAATAGCATATTACCTGTAGGCATATCATTTAACATAGCGAATGGATATAAAGAAGTTACATCATATAAATTTAGATTTGTTCCTTCATTTTTGAATACTTCTACTACTCCTCCATAATAAGCATTTCTAATATCTTTATGAGCATTACCTTTTACAATTGGTAATAATTTATCTTTTAAATAGTTAGTTCTAAAGATTTTGAAAGCAATAGAAGAAATAGTTGGTAATTTAGTTATATCTATTTTTTCAATGTCAAATATATCTCTACTAAATCTTAAAATAATCTGATGTAATGATTTTAAATCTAATTCTAAATATCTTATTAATTCATTTCTTAAATTTCAAGTAAAAGATACTAATCCTTCATATTCTTCTGGAGTTATACCATTGAATGCTGAGATATCAGGAGTTATTCCTATGTAATCTAAAGTATTTTCATTTACCATGCTATAAGGGAAAAATCCTTTTTGATCTGATACTTTATATTTAGAAGCTAATGTTCTTAAGCTAGAGGGTAGAATTAAATAACTATCAAACATTTCTATTTTTATATTTTCATTATCTTTAGGTGAATATGCTAAACTTATTACTTTGTTCTCTTTAAAGTTAGGTTTAACTGTAAAGTTTTCAAATAATACTTTAATTAGGAACATATAATCGAAATTAGCAAAATTATGAATATATACTTTAGCATTTGGATTAAATTCTAATAATTCAGTTAAAGCTAGAAGTAACATTTCATAACTTGACTTAAAATCAGTTAAATAATAAGTTCTTATAAATTCTCCATCATATCAACCACATGCAAAGGGTACGAATTTACCGTCTTTTACGTAAGTTTCGATATCGAATGTTACAATGTTAGTATTTAATCTTGTATTTACTTTACTAGTTTTGATAAAATTATTACTAATTAATCTATCATAATGAATAATTTCTAAATTATCGATGTAAATTACGAATTTATCTAGAGTTCGGATGAAGCTATTTCCATCTATTAAAACATCTTCAAATTTAAAAACTATTTCTTTGTTTTGAAATAATATTCCTTCATTTTTAAATTCATTTATTTTATGGATGTAAATTACGAATTCGGATTTTCTAAAAAATAATCCCTCTGGATTTAAATCAAATTTGAAGATGTAATAGGCTGATAAAAATTTATTTAATCTTTCTCCAAACAATTTTAAATTCATTGATAATGGTAATATCGATCCATTAAAGAATTTAAATTTTAACATATTTATATTTTTTTTGATGTGTTTTTCTTGTGCGTTGTAGTTGATTTTCGGGATTTCTTGCACTATTTCTTCTTTAAGTGCTAGAGGTCTAAATTTAAATACAACAATAAATTTATCTAATTTTATACCATAATTCATACATGCTATTTCTATTTGTTTGATTAGATAATTTTTAATTACATCAGGATTACTATCTCTAGTTACTAAGATTTGTTTACTTAGACTTAAAATCGGTCCTTCACCTGCAGTTTCTTCTGTGGCTAGTATTGGTAAAATTATATAAGCTTTATTAAAATCTAAGATTTGTAAAAAATCTTTTAAGATTTCTAATTCTAATTGAGGAATTTTAAAGAAATGGTAATATCCGATTTTAAATAAATTTTTGTTATTTACTTGTTCAGATAAGAATGTTACATTTGTTTGACTAAAAGTATTTAAATCAAATGTAGTTTGTTGATTGTTATTTAAGATGTTTTTCATTTTTTATATATTTACCCATCGTTATAGTCAGTTGGGAGACAAGTTTTGGTGTTATCTGGTTGACTAATTTATTCTAGAATTTTTAGGTTAAAGTGAGGGACTAACGTAAAATTAGAAGATGTATTTGGTTTTGCAGAAGCTAAAATTACTTACCCTGAAAATATTGAAATTCTTTTATTACCATTAAAAATATTTAATGAAACAATTCATCCAATTGGTAGTTGAATTGGTATATATTTTACAGAAGAATTAAAAGCTGTTGAAAAATTTGGATATAAAATTGAATTAATTAAAGTATATAATTTTAGTAAAGCGGATATATTTAGTAAATATATAGAATATTTCTATAACATAAAAAAACAGCCACTGGAGCATTAAGATTAATAGCTAAAATGCATTTAAATCAATTATATGGATATTTTGGTAGAAGAAAAACTTTAATTGAAACTAAAAATGTTTATAAAAAGGATTTAATAAAATATTATGGGAGTTATACTATATTTTCGGAAATTAATATTAAATTCCTTATTACTCTAGATTATTATCTAAAATTAATTAAAAATAGAATAATTTATTTAATAAAAAACTATAAATTAAGATAAAAATTCAGCATTGTCTACATAAATTTACCCCTTACTATATTAAATAAAACCTAGAGTTTTGTATTATAGAGGGTATATTTATACAATAAATAATCTTAATCTTTTATCTTTGTCATAAAAATATAATTAAAATATAATTAATGAATATTATTTATAGATTAATAATAAAATCAAATATAATTTGTTCAAAAACAAAACAAAAATTTTGGTTAATTAGAATATAAATAAAAAACAAAAATTGGACAATTTTAAACATCAAGTCTATTTTATAAATTAGTAATGCTAAACTAAATAATTCACAGTTACTTACATTTGCATCCTATCAAGAAATGTTCTATTTCTTATAAAATTAAATTATATTTCATATCTTAAAAAAATATTATGGATTAATATCTTAAAAAGAAATATTATTTTTATTCAAAATAATAGAAATAAATTTAAGATAGTATCTAGGGGTTAGTTTCTTGCTTTATATACATTCAGCGCTTATCTAATATGTTTGTGGCTACCCAACTATGCCTGTTTAATTAATAATTTGAATTATTAAAATTAAATTCAACAATTGGTACACTAGAGAAACACAGCCTATTGATCCTTTCGTACTAGAAGGTCTTTCCCTTTTTACTATTTATCTCTTCAGAAGATAGGGACCATACTGACTCACGTCGTATTAAACCCAACTCGCGTACCCTTTTAATCGGCGAACAGCCGAACCCTTCCAAGCTTCTACACCCGGAGGATAGGATGAGTCGACATCGAGGTGCCAAACAGCCGGGACAATGTGTACTCTCGCCGGCTATCAGCCTGTTATCCCTAGCGTAACTTTTATCGATTGATCCCCGTCTATTCCATTATATAGCGAGGGGTCACTATGCCCTACTTACGTATCTGTTCGACTTCTAAGTCTTTCAGTTAGGTATGCTTTCCGCCATTATACACTCCAAAACCTTTCACTGGTTTATTGATCTCCATTCAATTTCTAGCTATACCTTGTAATAATAAAATTTATTTATTTTATTTAATTCTTTTTTTGTATTAAAAAAATACTAGAGAATTAATAATTTTTGTTTTTTTGTCTGTATATTATAATAAATAATTATAATATTATAAAATTAAAAAATCTTTGGATGTACTTTGCTACTTTTTTAAAGACGACCGCCCCAGTCAAACTACCAATTAGTCATTTCTCCCTTAAATTTCAATTTATAAGGTAAACAAGGATTTAATTCTAATTATAAGGTTTTCCAAATTAAGTCTATCGACATGCCTAATTACTATTAATAGAATTTAAATCAATGTGATAACTAACTACAGTAAAGCTGCATAGGGTCTTCCCGTCCCCCTGAAGACAGCGAGCATCTGCACTCGCAATTCAATTTCACTGAGCAAGTTGTAGAGACAGTGAGACCATCGTTACATTATTGATACTAGACCACATTTAATGGCCAATTTATTTTGCTACCTTAGGATCCTCATAGTTAAGACCGCTATTAACCAGACTTTCGATTAGTAACTTTAACATTACCTCTCTTATATTAATGGCATTGGGCAAATTTCATCCAGAATACTATTATATTAATTATTGCTCTGAATTGTGTTTTTAGTAAACAGTCGTGGCCTCCGATTTTATTATACCATATAATTAATTAAATTTTGGTTAATTTAATTTTATATGGTTTCTCTTATCGTCAAACTTATGAGAACAACTTGCCGAGTTCCTTAACAACTTTTAGCTCTACGCCTTAGTATTCTCTACTTACGAACCTGTGTCGGTTTAGGGTACGGTAGTAATTAATTTATTTATTTATTAAAATAAATTATATATTTAATTTTCCTGATCTATTATAATTTTACCATATAGATTTTCAATATATTACTCATCAGTCAAAACTTTGGTTCTGAACCTTAGAGGCCGCATTAACATAAGGTGGTTTAACCTTTCCTTATAACCCTTTCGTATTCGGCGAGAAGTATTATAACTTCTTTTTACGTTACTCATGTCAGCATTATCTCTTCAGTTATTTACAAACAATGAAACACTGTTTTTCATCAATTATACTGAATGTTCTACTACCTAATTTATAAATATAAAATTTATTTATATTTATAATTAACAGGATATCGGTTGATTATTTAAGACCCGTTAAATTTTCGGCGCAATAGTCTAAGGGCTGCTACGTTGTTACAACGGTCATTAAAAGATAGCGACTACCAGGCTCACTTTACAGCTGCATTCAATCTATTACTTCCTTATTTTCACTTAATAATCATTTGGGACCTTGATCCATGTTCTCGGCTGTTTCCGTCTTGACTATCCAACTTATCATGAATAGTCTGAATATCTATTATCAATTTATGTTATTCCGAGTTTCGTTTCCATTGGTAAGATTTTTAAAGTCCCCTCAACCTAAATATTTAATATAAATATTAAATTATTAATATAAATATTATTAATTGGGAATTACCGTGCTGTACCTCCATAAATTTCTTAATAGATGTCATACTTAAATATGTTTCGTAGAAAACCAGCTATCACCAGTTAAGATTGGCATTTCACCGCTTTCCAAAACTCTTCGGAGAATTTTGCAACATTCAACCGTTCGATCCATTATAATCTGGTTTTGGAAAGATCAACTGGCTTCGGGTCTAATAATAGTAACTATCCCAAAACTATTAGTTGTAAATAAATCACTTATATTTTAATTATTTTTTAAGATATAAGGAATTTATTCTATTTTTATTTTAGTAAAAATATTTAAAAAATTTATATAAATTTATATATTTTTTTATTATACAAATAATTCAGTCGCTTTCGCTAAGGCTAATTAACCTTGCTACTATCATTAACTTACTGACCCATTATGCAAAAGGTACGCCGTCATTTTATATTCTAAAACTTCGACTGCTTATAGAATTACTAATTCAAGACTATTTCATTTCGTTATACAACGAACTATTTCAACTTTTCCTTTACAGTACTTTTCACTATCGCTAAATTTATTATACTTAGCCTTAGAGGATGGTTCCCCTATATTCCGACAAGTTTTCTCTCATCGTACTTATTTATTAAGAAAAAAATTAGTTAGATTTTACAGGACTTAATACCTTCTTTGGTAATTAATTTAATTAAATATTAAATAATTATTATATAAATATTATATTATAATTAATGATATTCCAACTTCATTCCTTATAATTAATTTTATATTATTTCAAATATTTTTTTTCTTTAGGCTAATCCGATTTCACTCACCATTACTTTCGGAGTCTCGGTTGATTTCCTTTCCTTTCCTTAATACAATGTTTTGCTTCAGGAAGTATTAATATTTAAGGTTTCCCTTAGGATCGCCACAATTTGCTTACTATTAATTTTAATTAATGAGTTTGTGGCTTTTGGTTATGACCTCCTTTTTAATAAATTTGCTAGTTATCCTTAATAATTCCTTTAAATTACTTGGATGTTTATACTAAATTGTCATCTATACTTTTAGTTTGAATATTTATTTTAAAACTATCTATTTTTTTAAGTTTTTCATTTGTTTTTTCTAAATTTCTCAAATTTCCTAAAATTAATTATAAGGACAAGATTCGAACTGAAAATTGAAGTGAGTCTAAACTTCCGTTAAGCCAATTAACTACCTTCTATTAGTGGGGGAAAATTATTTTTTATAAATATTTTTAATATAGCTGAAAAAAGGAATTGAACCTTTGTTTTACCGTCATGAATGATAAGTTTTAACCATTTAAACTATTTCAGCTGAAAATGTTTTAATTAAATCATTTATTTTAATTAATAATTAAATATAATAAAAATATTTAATTATTTTATCTATTAATTAAATATTTAAAATTATTTAACTATCTTATTAATAGAATTTAAATAAACAAAGAATTAATAAATTTATTTTATTAAACCAATTGATTTAATTTAATTCTTTTAAATTTTATTTAATTAAAATATTCTTTTGTTTTTGTTAATTATAATAATAAAATGAGTTAGAAAATATCTACAAAACTAAATCTGTTCATAAATTTTATTAAAACATAAATTTGATTATTTTAATATAAAATATAATAAATTTATTAAAAATAAAATATTGCTGGTTCAATCTAAATATTTATAAGTCTGAATATAGGAATTAAAGATATCTCATTTAATTAATAATATAAAATAAACAAATTAAATATTAAAATAATTTATTTAATTATTTAAATTTAATTACTAAAGTGTTTGATAAAATAATATATTCTTATTTAAATGAATATTTTTCTATTTTTTTATCCATAGATTATTCTATTTTATTATATACAATTAAATTATAAAATAAACTTCTTATTAAAATTAAAGTTTCTTTATAGACCTAGGACCTTAACTTAAAATTAATATATTTCTTATAATAATATTTTAATATTAATTTTACAGGTTTAGATATCATAACTCATTCTTGATTAAAGATATAATATAAATAATATTAAACTTATTTATTAATTTAATTAACATTAAATATTTTAATTAATAAGAATTTAGGGTAAAATCAGAGATTTGAACTCTGAACAGCGTCGCCACAAAACGTTATTTTGCCAATTAAACTAATTCTACCTTATTTATAAAATTTGATTTTTATTTTTTTAAATATAAATAATTATATAGAAAATTAATTATATCTAATTATTTATTTGTATTAACAAAATACTCTGTTAAAATATTAATAAACCATTTCATTCTTTATTGGAGGTAAATTTTATTTAATAAATTAAACTTGATATAAAATTAAGTATTTTCACCTTATTTATTATATTAGATTATTTTCATTGAGTTTAAATTTAATTAGCTTCAACAGTTTTATCTCTAACATTGCTTGCTGTATTGCTTCAGCTTTTGTATAGTATAATTTAAGTTTTTCATTTTTACAATGGCACTTTTTAATTTAGGAGAACTAATTTAATTTTAGAGAAGTTCAACTAATACCTCTGACAAATCTTCATCTTGTCTAATTAAATATTTTATAAATTCTATTAGTTTTAAGCCATATTTAAATACATTTTCATTGGTGAATGGATTATTATAATCATTTTTAATGCATGTCATTGTTTTATTGCATCATTAAATGGTGTAGGAAATAAAAAAAATCATGATTTACAAACCTTAAACTCTCCAAATAAAATTAAATAATTTAATATTTATAGATCTAAAAGCAAAATCAAGGTTTGATTTTACCTCGCCCTCAAAAAAGGGGGTAAATAAAACAAAAAAATAATGGATAAATAAATTATTTTAATTTTATAACCATAATAAGCATTAAATAATTTAATTATTTAATTTTTATCTGTAGCTAAATCCATTAAAGTATTTTCAACTAAACCAACAATAGGTACAATAATTAAGAATCAAGCAAAATAGAATGTAGTAGCAAATTGCCCTACTTCTACAAATGGGCTTTCAGGATGTTGAGAACCAATTCACATTAATATTACAAAATTTACAATAAAGAATCATTGAGCTAATTTCATAGCTGGTCTAAATTGACTACCTCTTATTCTTGATATATCAGTTAAAGGTAAAATTAATAATATTAATAATGAACCAAACATAGCTAATACTCCTAATAATTTATTAGGAATAGATCTTAAAATAGCATAAAATGGTAAAAGATATCATTCAGGTACTATTGAAGAAGGTGTACTCATTGGATTAGCTGGAATATAATTATCACTATGTCCTAATAAATTAGGATAGAAGAAAACTATAACAGATAAAGCTAAAAAGAATGCAAAGATAGTTACAAGATCTTTAAATGTAAAATAAGGATGCATTGCATATCTATCTCCATTAGAAGAGATACCATTAGGATTATTTGATCCATGTGTATGAAGAGCCATTAAATGAGCTATTACTAAAGCAGCTAATAAGAATGGTAATAAAAAATGAAGAGAGAAAAATCTATTAAGTGTAGCATTACTTACACTAAATCCTCCTCAAATTAATTCTACTAAATCTTGTCCAAAAAAAGGTACTGCTGATAATAAATTAGTAATTACTGTAGCCAAATCTTTAATTTACCTATTCTAGCTTAAGCTTAATATGTTTAAAACAAGTAAATCATGTACATTATAATTATTTTATTTTTAAATAATTATATAATAAATTTTAAGGGTTAAGTAAACATAACATAAAGAGATTAAACACAAACAAACAAAAATTTGTTAATACTCTTTTGTCATGTTTACTCTTTTATTACCTTATTTCACCCTTTATAAAAAGGGGGTAAATTTATTAAAATAAAAGATGGTCAAATCCTTAAGATTTTAACTATAGATGATAATAAGACATTATAGTAAGAATCAAATGATTAATATCCGCGCTAAATAAACTTGTTGCTGGGAAGTATTCAATTATAAGTCTTAATTCTGTTTGAGTTATACCAAACGCAATTAAATCTTGACTATAAAGAATATTTAATTCTTCAAATTTTACTTGTTGAAGAACACCGGCTGGTGAATTTATAGGATAATGTAATAAATCCATTGCAATCTCTCTTCATTCTGCAAAAGTTTGACTATTTAATATAGTTATACTATCTAATGCAGAATAACTCTCAGGGAATTCTAAATCAAAAGACATATCTAAATCAAAAGGTATAATTTCTTCATTTGTACCTAATAAGTTTGAATTTTGATTATTAGCCATCAATGCTTCATTTATTTCTCATTCCATTCAATTTTCATTCTCAAGTAAATCTGAAGAAGTTACACTTAAAGTTTGAGATGTACTTGTTTCTAAAGAAGTTACACTTAAAGTTTGAGATGTACTTGTTTCTAAAGAAGTTACACTTAAAGTTTGAGATGCACTTGATTCTAAAGAAGTTACATTTAAAGTTTCAGATGCACTTGATTCTGATGAAGTTAATCTAAGAGGATTTGATGCTATTAAGGATGTAAGAGCTAATCCATCTTTTTTTGATCTATTTGTTATAACAGATATATTTTCAGAAGAATTTTGGTTATTAAAGTTAAAATTTGTAAGACTATAAATAATTCCATTAATAGCTAAGATAGCTAATAAAACTAATATAATTTCAAAAAGTAAATTTATATTCATTATTTTCTAAGTATTTTTTTTTTTATTTTTTTCTTAAATTTGTACTAAATTTAAAAATGAAATTTAGTAACTACAACAGTACTTTATTAAAATGTTGGTTAATTTTTTTTTTTTTTTTTTTTTAATAAAAAATAAAAAAAAAAAAAAAAATTTTTATTTTTTTTTTTTTTTTAAAATTTG
>Ga0247682_1000039_pt1 | contig 55923 bp, 54 predicted proteins | sample CNK23_metaG_FD_190130 | JGI IMG/M metagenome (GOLD analysis project Ga0247682, IMG submission 190130) | Soil microbial communities from Purdue University Martell Research Forest, Indiana, United States - CNK23 | ecosystem: Environmental > Terrestrial > Soil > Temperate forest > Bulk soil...
CTCGATTCCTGGGAGAGTGACGGGCTAACAGGAAGTTATCCCCAGTCATAAGTCCGCTTGTGGGGAGTCTCACCAGATAGGTACCGAGAAACGCGCTTGTATTGATTGGTCTGGCCACTTCTGGGCAGCGCTTCGGAAGATCGCGAATCCGCAAGACGCTCCATCGTCAGCGCTCATGATGGGCGTTTGGCCGTCAACATCAAAACCAAATCGAAGAGGAGTGGCCAGCGTTGAGAATGCCCGAGTCTCTTAATTTATCGCCCGGGCCACTGCCGGTTGCCATTTTTCGCCACTTTGAGGCCTGCGTCCGGCTTTGTGAAGATTCGCGACTAAGAGTTGCGATCGCCAACGTGCTGCAAGACATATTTTGCTGCTTCGATACCGTGGTATTGCGCCTCCTCAAAAATGGAAATGCCGCTGAGGTCCGAGTTTGCGAAGACAAGCCGTCCACTTCTGCGTTTCAACCGTAACCGGTCTTCGGAAAAAATGGCGCCTACCGCAGGGCGAACCATGGCATGGCCCATCCGCATAATATCGATTCGCGTTACGCACCTGCGTATGTCCGAGTGGACGCGTTCCAAATCCTGCAAAATCGCTTCCTTCCAGTTAGTCCAGTTAGTACTCAGCAGGAACTTCCGATTTTCCGCCGGAGTCCCGTCGCACAGTGCCCAATAGAATGTCCAAACTGTGCGTTCTCTGTAAGTTTTCAGGCTCTGATGAGTGGCATCGACATATCCCAGAGTCGGCGAATCCAGAAAGACGTTATCCCAGGTGGGTTCTCCAATATTTTTTTCCGGCAGACGTTCCAGGGTGAGGTTAGCGGTGAGCCACGGCGAATAAACGAACGATTGAGGCTGCGGGAAACCGGGAACGAGATACGGCGCCAAGAATGTGGGTGCCGCAAAAATCACAAACTCCGCATCATATTGCGTTTCTCCAGCAAAAACCGTTGAGCCTTTGCTTGAAGGAACGATTTGGTGAACCATCTGCCCGGTTCGCATATGATCTCCCACCCGTTCCAACAGCCGCCTGGTGATCCAGCCGTTTCCTTCCGGCCAGGTGAGCGGCCCCTTTTCTTCAGCCTCGCGCGATGCAAAATAGTGAATTCCGGCCCACGCAGAAGTGTCACGAGCCAGCGCCCCATAGTCGTCGCGGCAGGCATAGTTCATATACCAGTTCAGCAGCTTTGCGTTGAAGTTCTTGCCTTGGAGCCAATCCGCAAACGAAATGCGATCCAGAGCGGCGAATCTCGAAGAAAAACCGAGTTCCAACGGAACCGTAAACGCGCCGGATTGCCGGTACTGGGCGAATTCGCCGGCGATCCTCTGGAACTGCTCGCGATCCTTTGCGGTCAGCCCAACCGCCGGTTCGATTCCCTCCTGCCAGCGGCCGTAGGAAAATAGACGCTCTTGCGGGGCAAAAACCAGATATCGTTCTTCCCACTGGCCGTTTTCTTTCAACACACCAAGATCGGCAAACAGCTCTCGGACGTATGTCGCTTTGGGGCCGGGCACCGGAACATAATGCGCAGCCCACGGGTAGGCAGTGGTTTCATTTTCACCCCAGCGCGCGTTGCCGCCGGCTTGCGCGTTCATTTCTAGTACGATGAAATCCGTGAAGCCACGCTTGCGCAACCACCAGGCGGCGCTCAGGCCTGCAATTCCTCCCCCGACGATTACTAATGGATATTTTTCCTTCTTTTTTGCGGCAGGAAACTGGTAACGATCCCGAAGTAGATGGCCGGCAGCAGCCGATTCGTTGACGTAGGAACCTTCGAGGCTGCTCTCTGTTTTCGACGACAACCCGATGAGCGCGGCGCTTCCGGCTTTGAGAAATTTGCGGCGCCCTATTTTCAAGGTCTGGCTTTCAATGGCTTACGTCGCGCCAGTCGGTTTCGTACATTCGAACCAAGACTTGGGTGTTCAACTGATTCGCGGGCTCCGGGAGCGGTGCCATGTCCGGCGGAAATTCGAAAAGAAGCGGAATGCCCTGAACATTCAAAAACCGCAGTCCGTTGGGAATTGCTTTCGGAGGCGCGTAGGCGTGAGTGCCTGCCAGGACAAATCCCCACTCTCCAAAGGACGGTACATAAAGATGATAGGGATAAGTTTGTAGTCCAGCGCTCTTCAAGGTTTCCGCAATGCACCAGAAGGAATCTCTGGCAAACATTGGTGACGTGCTCTGCACCACCATGTAGCCCTGGACGCTGAGATGGCGGGCCACGGCGCGGTAAAAAGCCGCCGTATAGAGCTTGCCAAGCGCATAGCTAGTTGGATCCGGAAAATCAATCACGATGAAGTCATAGCTATCGGTGCTTGAGTCTACCCAGGGAAAAGCATCCGAATTGATGATCTGTAGACGAGGTGAGGTGAGAGATTTCTGGTTAAGCGCGGTCAGCATCGGCAGCGAGGAAAACAACTTGGTCATTTCGGGGTCCAGATCCACCAGCGTGATTTTGGTCACTTGCGAATACTTGAGGATTTCGCGGAGCGCCAAGCCGTCGCCACCTCCTAAAACCAGCACGGTGCGCGGCGCCGGAATTGCCGAAAGCCCCGGGTGCACCAGCGCTTCGTGATAGCGGTATTCATCGCGGGAGCTGAACTGCAGATGGCTGTTGAGGAACAAGCGAAGGTCGTCTTTGAAACGCGTCAAGACGATGTGCTGGTAACGGGTGTCACGCGCGAAAATAATCTCGTCGGCGTAGATGTTCTCTTCCGCGGTTGCGGTAATTTGCTTGGCCTTGGCCAACCCCAGGCTGAGGGCACAAATCACCAGCAGGCAAACTGCCTGCTGGCTGCGACGACGCACCAACTGCGGCGCGAACAGGTACGTCGACCATAGCGCCACGCCGGCGTTGATCAATCCGAAAAAGAGCGCCGAGCGGACCAGGCCCAGCCGGGGCACCAAGACAATGGGAAACAAAAGAGAAGCCCCGAGCGCTCCAAGATAATCAAAGGTCAGGACATGCGCGACGACATCGCGAAAGGAGTAACGCTCCTGCACGATGCGCATTAACAGCGGAATTTCCAAACCCACCAGAATTCCCATCACCAGTACCAGTGTGTAAAGGACTATTTCGAATCCTTGTGTGAAAGCGAAGGCCAGCATGAGCAGCGCCGAGGAGAAACCACCAACCAGCGCCAGGGCCAGCTCAATGCCTACAAATCTTCGCACCAGTCCCTTGTTAAAGAACCGTGAGATGGCGCTTCCCACACCCATCGCGAAAAGATATGCGCCAATGACCGTGGAGAACTGGAAGACGCTGTCGCCAATCAAATAACTGGAAACGGTGCCGGCGATCAGTTCGTAGATCAGCCCGCAGGCGGCCACCAGCAGCACGGTCAGAAATAAGAGTATGGCCATGGGCTAATGAATCGCGGAGGCAATAATGATGCAGATCCCTATGGACATTGCACCAACGAGGACCGCCAGTGCGATGTTGTGCTCCTGCACGATCTCCTTCCACAGATGGTAAGGAGTAACGCGATCCATCACCACGAACGCAATCACGAAAATAAGAATCCCCAGCAACGTGAAAACGATAGCGCTGACCAGATTGGCGACCGGAATCAGACTCATCTCATTTGCCTCCAGTGTAATGGTGATAGCTGCTGTAAACCGAACGATAGGAACCCGGATTATCTCGGACGGAGCGCGGAACATTGTGACGCTGGTTCATGGAATCGAGGCTCCAGCCACGATACTTGGCTAATCCAACTCCTCCGATGACAAGCAGACCGTACAACAGATAGAGTTTGCGAAACATCAGTCGTCATCCTCCGAGCCGCTGTCGGCGGTAAAAATGGGATTAGGCGGGTGGTCGCTTTCCGACCACCTGGAACGTTCAAAACTCATGGAGCGCCACGTCATGAGAAGTGGCGGTACCAACAGCGCCAGAAGTCCGATCCCGTAAAATTCATACACCGGTACGTCCTGCTTCACGTCCACGGTGTAAACGATTAACGGGTGGAGCGGATCCGCTTCCGGTTCGATTCTTAAGTAATAATGACCCGGCGGAACGCTGGGCACTATGACCGAATCGTGCTGCCCGCCCTCCGACCAGGAACCGTCGCTATCGTATCCCGAATAGAAGCTAACTTCCCGTGCGAAGTCCCAGGCTTGGCCGGTATCCTGGTTGATCAAGGCGTAGTTTAAATAGATCCAGTCGTTGCGAACATCCGCGGACGTGGAAACCTCGACACTAGTAGTGCGCCCCTTGAGTTCGAAGGTGTCGGTCACGAACGAAGCTTCACCTTTGGGCTCACCCCGATTCAGCTGATAGCCCGCATGGAATACCGGATCGTTCTTCGCCTGAATATCGGCTTCGATCATCATCGCCAAAACAAAAAAAGCGAAGACGGCGAACGCAAGCCAGACCTGCTTAAGATTTGTAGTGAACGAAGAGGGCTGATTTTCGTAGACTCCGATGGCTTCCGGCGGGCTCCCGGAAAGACGGAATGCGTTCCAGATTTCCCGGCCGTACATGTACTCGCCGATGGACCAAGACATTTCACCGGATACTCGCTCCATGGACAGAACGCGTGGCGGACGAATCAAGTCCGTGAGCTGTGTGTGTTCTCCGACCGCCACTTGCCAAGGGAATTCGCCCAATACAAATTCGGATGTGGCGTCGGCCGTCTGGAAATGCTTGTAGACTTCACCGAGGTAATTCGCTTCCAGCGGAATCCTGAACCGGCTATCGACGATCGGCTGTTCCTTACACACCACCACGTCATTCCAATGTCCCTGGTATTCGGTGAGGTAGCGAAAACCTTTATAGGGGTTGAATAGAACGTACTCGTGCCAACGGTAGCCGATCCCATCGACTTTAATGCTTCTCCGCTCGAATCCGATCACTTCGTAGTCGTTGCCGCGAATCTTTCCCCGCGTGCCCAGTGGAATAAGCGGAGGATCGGAAGACACTATCTGCCGAAACGACTGAAGAATCTTGAGATTCGAATCCTTGGCGTCGAGAATCGCGTGACAACTTCCGCAGGCTACCGAAAGAGCTTGCCCCAAAGCGCGCAGCGTGATTGGCGCACCGCAACCCGGGCAATTCAACGCCTTCACCGTGGGCTTTGCCGGATTCCCTGAGGGAGGAACGTCCGGGGTCACGACCAGCCCTCGAATTGCCGCAGGTTCTTCATTTTCAAGTCTTCGAATTCAACGAACTCTCCCAGGTAGAGATTGGGCTCCTTGTCGCTGTAGTCGAGCGTGGCAAACTTTCTTGTTGGGGTGCGGAAGTCGGCAAATAGAACATCCGTTTTGTTCCAATATTCAAAGGGCAACTCGCCCTGCACGCCGCGGTAATGCGCGGTAGTCAGCGCCGTGAGCGTGTAGGGCTGTTGGTTCCAGGAGAATTCCTGACCCGGCTGCAGTTGAGAGGCCAGAGGCAGGCTGGCCTCGGGGAAACGAAAAGTCACCGCGTACTCGGCTTGCGCGTCGGAGAGCCACCCGCTCGTTCCATCACTCATGGCTAAGTGCCACTCGCTCCATCCTCCTTGTTCATACTCGTACACGATCCTTCCGATGACCGCGAATGAGCGGTTGCCGTATCGGCCTTCGGTATTAATCTGGATGGGAGAAACATCCGGAGGTAGGTCGGCTATTTCGCCTACCTTCTTCAGATCCACATCGGTGCGCACCAGGATACTTTTGCAATATTCGCAAACGGTCTGCACACTGCTCGACCACTGGAAAATGATCCTGGCGCCGCAGTTTGGACAGTTGGAAACTGGTTTGGTCATGGTCACGCCACCGTCGCAATTTGCCGGGCCTAACTTGCAATTTCCTCCCGGCAGGATTCGTAAGAACGGACCAGGCTGCGTACTTGCACTTTGGTGGCGTTGAAGCGCGCGCGCAGTTCGCGATCAAAATTCCATTCTGCGCGCGGCACGCACGAAAAAAGATTCAAGCAGAGCGACGAGTGTTCGGGAAACGTATGGCAAGCCAGATGAGATTCGGAAAGAAGGCAAAGGCCAGTTAAGCCGCCACCGCCGGCAAATTTGTGCCACTGCGGCGATCCTACAGGCCGAAGTTGCAAGTCTTCAATGAGCGAATCAAACAGCGATTGCAGTACGCTTTGGTCGCGCAACGCCGTTTCGGAACATCCCCAAGCCTCGACGACCCATTCGAGCCCGTGCATCTCGGATTTTTATCCTTGCGGCTTGCCGCATTCCGGGCAGAATTTGCTGTCGCGCGGAATCGCTTTCCCACATTCCTGACAGAATTTCGTTTGTGACGACGCGGCAGCAGGAGCGCTCGCACTCGGGGCTTCCGTGGATTTCTTCACTGCATCCATCATGGCCTGACCCATGGCCATGCCTGCGCCTAGTCCTGCTCCGACTCCTACTCCGCCGCCGCCTTCGTTTGCGGCCGCGACTGGGATCGACTGAGCTACCTGATATTGTGTGTAGCGACCCATGTCGCCCACGATGTTCATACCAATACGTTGATCCAAAGTCTTCTGGAGTTCTTCGGGGAGCGAAAGGTTCTCGACCAGGAAACTATCGAGGGCAAGACCATAATCGGTAAAGGCTGGGCCGACCTGCTCCTTGATTTTTTCCGCGAGCGCTCCCTGATTTGCCGCCATGTCCAGAAAAGGAACCTGGCTGGCCGCAAAAGCGTCGGTCATTTTTGCGACGATGGTATTGCGTAATTGGCCTTCCAAATCCGCCACGAGGTAAGAATCCCGCGTGCCGCTGATTTTGGTGTAAAACGCTTTGGCGTCGCTGATGTGGTAGGAATAAATTCCAAATCCGCGGAGGCGGATCGCTCCAAACTCCTTGTCGCGAATGGTGATGGGATTTTGCGTTCCCCAATGCTGGTCGGTCTGAACTCTCGCGGAAAAGAAATACACATCAGACTTAAACGGTGATTTGAAGGCTTTGTCCCAGTTCTTAAGGTAGGTGAGAATCGGGAGCGTGTTGGTGTTCAGCGTATAAAGGCCCGGACCAAACGCATCTGCGACGTGCCCTTCGTTCACGAAAATTGCAAGTTGCGATTCGCGGACAGTTAGTTTGCCGCCGTTTTGAATTTCCCGATCCTGCATGTCGAAACGAAAAGCAAGGATTCCGTCTTCCGGCTCAACCCAGTCGATAACGTCGATGAACTGCTTGGAGATGAAATCGCGTAGGCTCATATGGTCTCGCGGTTAGAATCGATGTGCTTCGAAAGCTTCCAGTGTAAATAATGCTATGGTGATGAGAAGGAACTGTCAACAAACATCGACCGAGTGCTGGGTGATTCTATTAATTTTCCGGGGTCGGGAACTTAGCTATATTTCATGGACACCGCGCCACGAAATTCGGTTCCCAAGGCCTTGGTTTTTTCAGATGCAGGGTGTGGACGCTCGGCTGTCTTCCAGAAATGTTTCCCAATTCTGGGGTTTAAAACTCTAAGAGATTTGCGAACATACTCCTTCCGCTCTAGTGACCGCGACGATGACGAGCACGCCAGTTAGCTGGTAGCTTCGCCAATCACAGGATGGGAAGAAGGTTGTGTTCGCGACGGAACAGGGTCAGGCCCGGTCGGGGATCTGGATCGGCTGGCTTGACGGCACACAGGCTCCGCGGCAACTTACATTCGGAGGCGAAAATCGTGTTTTTTTCGGCAAGCCGGGAGAGATCTTGTATCAGGGCGCTCAAATTCCACCAAAGATCATGAGGATCAACGAAGATGGCGGCGGACCTCACGTGGTCTCAGACCTTCCGATCATGCAGTTGCAAAGTGTGTCGCCCGACGGGCGCTGGGCTCTCGCAGGCGCAACGCCGCCAAATGGGCACGGCGATAGGAACTCGGTAATCATGGCTGTGCCCCTTTTTGGTGGTGCGCCGATCACCGTATGTGACAACTGCAGCGCCGGGTTCGGCACAGCACGCTCGTCGGCACCCCTGCTCTCATGGAGTCTGGACGGGAAATGGGTGTATGTATCTCTGCGACAGTTTCCCTTTGGCTCCCTAAAGACGGCCGTGATCCCCATCAAGTCCGGGACCGCACCTCCCACCTTTACCAAGGGCTTCGGTAGCGAAGCGGACTTCGCGCGTATTCCCGGCTCCCGTTTAATCAATCAAGCCGATGTAGCTACGGGCTTCTCCTCGAACTACTTCGTCAGTACGCGCCGTTCGGTGAAGGCCAACCTGTTTCGCATCTATCTCCTGCAATAAAGGCTCGCCATATAAGCTGCGGGGCGGACGAATTCAAAACTGATGGGCAGCAACAACAAATTCGGAGGGTCGCAGACCGCCAACCAATCCACAAGGTAAGAGTCTTTATCCCAATTTTTCCCCATACGCTGCCAACCCAAATGGAACCGAACGCCGTCTTTAGTTTTCAGCAATTTACCAGCGAGCCAGCGCGCAATCAGCCGTTTGGAAAACCACCGCAGGCAAATTCTTGCCATGGGTCGCGGCAGCCTGCGGAACAAAGGGCGCACAGACGGTCTGCATGCCATATCATGTTGAGCAAAGGAGCAGTATCAATCCCAATTTATGCATACGCGAATCGTTTGTATCCTGTTGGTCCTGATCTCGGCCCCAGGCTTGTCCGGCACGGATTTTTCCATGAAGGTGACCGACAAGAGTTACCTCGACACTCAAGGTTTCAGCGTTTTTCTCTACGACAGCACATACCACCCCGTTTTTGTGGACCAAAAGAATACGGCCATGGAGATGATTCTGCACGGCCAGCGCATCGCCACGAACGGAGACGTTCGCCTGATGCCAACGCCGGAGCAGTGGGACTTGGTGGCAACGCTTAAGGGCCGCCATGCGGACAAGGCGAACGACCGGCTGATTGCCGACCTCAGTTTCCCGACGTTCGATTTCAGTTACACATTGGAAGTGGCAGCGGAGCCGGGCGGGGTGAAGGTCAGCATAAATCTCGATAAGCCGCTACCGCAGAAACTGGAGGGGCGGGCGGGCTTTAATTTGGAGTTTCTGCCGTCGATCTACATGGACAAGGCTTACGTGGTGGACGGAACTAAAGCCGGCATTTTCCCGCGAACGCCGAACGACAGGATGACGAAGGTTTTGCCATTGGTGGATGAGCCGAAAAAGGCGTACTACCTCGGGGACTGGGACAAGGCGAAGGGATACACGCAGCCACTGCCGTTCGCCGAAGGCAAGAGCATCACCCTCGGCGTGGACGACGCGCTGGCCCGAGTGAACGTGGTATCGGATACGGCCAACCTGATGCTGCTAGATGGGCGCGACCGCGCGCAGAACGGCTGGTTCGTGTTGCGTTCGCTGATCCCTTCGGGAAAAACTACAAGCGCCATCGTGTGGCACATCCGTCCGGACGTGATTCCGAACTGGACACGGCCGCCGATGATCGCGCACAGCCAGGTCGGTTATGCGCCGGGCTTCTCCAAGGTGGCGGTGCTCGAACTCGACCCGAAATATAACGGCCCGAAGACAGCCCGGGTGTTGCGCCTGACAGAAAACGGAGCTTACCAACAAGTGTTCGAGGGTCCGATCACGCCTGCGACGTCGTGGCTGCGCTACGTGTATTCGAAATTCGATTTCACGCCCGTGAAGGAGCCCGGTTTGTATGTAATCGAGTATGCAGACCAGCGCACAGCCCCTTTCCCGATTTCCCAGGACGTCTATGCAAAGATCTGGCAGGACAGCCTGGACCATCACCTTGCGGCGCAGATGGATCACGTTGCGGTTCGCGAAGGATACCGGGTGTGGCATGGCGCTTCGCACCTTGATGATGGGCGCATGGCGCCGGTGGTCGGGGAGCAATTTGACGGCTGGAACCAGGCCGCAGCGACGGACGGGAAGTACAAAGGCGGCGATCACATCCCTGGCATGAACGTGGGCGGGTGGTATGACGCCGGGGATTTCGACTTGGAGGAGCCGGCGCAACTGAGCGTCATTCAGAGCCTGGCGCTGGCGCATCGCGAATTCCATCTCACGTACGACGAGCTGACGGTGGATGAAGCCACGCGTGAAGTGGAGATGCACCGGCCCGATGGCGTGCCGGATACGGTGCAGCAGGTGAAGCACGGCGCACTGCTCATCCTGGCGCAGTTCCACAACATCGGCCACGCGATCCGTGGCACTCACGAGCCAGATCTGCGGCAATACACCCAGGTGGGCGACGGCGCCTCGAAAACGGACGGTCGCACTTACGACCCGAAGCTCGGCCCGAATGAAACGAAGGGTGACTACTCGGGCAGGCCGGACGATCGCTGGATCTTCACTACGAACAACCCGTTTTTCCAGTGGAACGCCATTGCAGCGCTAGCTGCAGCGGCGGATACGCTGAAAGGCTGGGATGATCCATTAGCGAGAGACTGCCTAGATACCGCGATCAAAGCTTGGAACGAGGAGAAGGCTCATCCAACGCAGAATTCGGCGGGCGGCGGCTTAGGGGGAGCGGCTCCGGCAGGCGCGCCGGGAGGCGGTGTGCTGGCCGCGTCGCAGGGCGTCGTCTCTGGTGCTCAAAGCGGTGGTAATGCAGCGAGCAGCGGGGGTGCTCCGACAAACACGGGCACGACCGGCGCACAACCAACTCCCCCGGCCGGCTCCGGTCGTGGAGGATATAGTGCCGGACTGGAGTGGGCAGCGGCGCTGGAATTGACCATCGCTACAAATGGCGCCGAGCCTTACAAGTCCCGGCTGAAGGAATTGTTCCCGCAGATAATCACGCCGCAGCAGATCGAATCGCGTGGCTGGAGCGCGGCGCGGGCTTTGCCTTACCTGGAGGCCGGCGCGAAGGATCAAATGCGCGAAGCGGTGAAGAAATATATGGCGGGGTTGGATGAGCGGCTGGACGCCACGCCGTTCGGCGTGCCGCCAAGTCTCGGCACCTGGGGCGGATCGGGCGCCGTGGTGGACATGGCCATCCGAATGTATTTCCTGCACAAGGCATTTCCGGATCTGGTGCGTCCCGAATACACACTTCGTGCGGTGAACTACATTCTCGGCACACACCCGGTATCCAGCACTTCGTATGTGGCTGGAGTGGGAACGGTGTCGAAGACAAAGACCTACAGCAGTAATCGCGCGGACAATTCGTACATTCCGGGCGCTGTGATTCCGGGATATATCATCATCAAGCCGGATTTTCCGGAGTGCATCGATGACTTCGGTTTGCTGTGGTTTGAAGATGAAGCCGTGGTGGCTGGGTCGGCAAGCTGGGTGGTGGCAGGGAACGCTGCGGAGGCGATCATCAAGGAAGCGAAATAGAGCCAGTACCAACAGCGCCGGCGGCTCCGAGCGGGCCGAGCCGCAATCGTAAGTAAAATCTAGCCGAACCATCTCGAGCTTGTCATGGTGACGCTTTCTTTAAGACAGCCGGGCTTTACGCCTTATTTTCGAATTCACGATACCGTTGCTCCCTATTCCGGCAGCCCGCGTCCCCATCGCGGGTCGCGAAAGATGTTGATGTTCGGTGCCCAGAAGTCCAAACCTTCCTGGGCGCGGCTGTGGCCGGCGCGCTCAAACTGTGCCCGCTTGATGCGCGCTTCAATACCGATGGCGATGGCCATGCGATGGATAGCGTCTGTGTCGAATGTAGACGCCAGGCCGACCGGCTCGGGAAACTCCGTGGTGCCGCTTGAGGCGACTCCGTGCAGCGCTTCGCTCCACTAGTTGTAAGCGGGTATGTGCAGCCTCTCGATGGCACGCGATTGGTTGGTCAGTTGGGTGACCTTTTCTTCTACGGTTATGCGATGTACCAGGTCGGCGGCTCGCTGCTCCGCAGGCAACGCCGGGTTCAGATATGCCGGCGGCTCGGAGTTCTGGGCGTGTGCGCGGCTCGCAATCAGGAAGACAACGGTCGCAGCAAGAATCTTGAAGTTCGATGATCGCATGTAGGAATGTGCCTCCATTTGTCTGCTCTAATTCGCCGGTCTAAAGATCTATTCCGCTTGAGTTGCTGGTTTGCGCGGTCATTAAAAGAGCCTTGGCGCAAAGTCCTTAAGGTCGCGGCGCCACGTTTGCCACTCGTGGTCGGTCCCGGGGGATTCGTAGAAGACATGTTGAATGTTCGCTTCGAGCAGCGAGGTGTGCAATCTCTGAAGGCCTGCGCGCATACGCTCCGGCTCGGTCGTCCCCACTCCGATCCACAGCAAATGCACTTTCTTTGCGAACTCGGCCGGATCTGCAAACACGCCGTTGTAGTCGGTTTTGGGATTCAGCTTCCGGTCTCCAAGCTCGAGCATGCCGCCAGCTCCGCTGAATCCTCCGATGTAGGAAAAGAGATCCAGATGATTAAGCGTGACCTGGAAAGTTTGCATTCCGCCCATGGAGAGACCGGCCATGGCGCGATGATCGCGATCTGTCAGCGTGCGAAAATGGGAATCGATGTACGGGATCAGAACTTGCGCCACGTCATCTTCAAACGCGGCGGCCATATCCTGCATGGCCTTTAACATTTCGGGAGAACCGAAGGGCTTTCCCGTCAGGTCGGGAGCAGGCTGGCCAGCGCGCCGCGCGTAACCATAAGCCATTACCACAATCATTGGCTTGCAACTCTTCGCCGCGATCAGATTGTCGAGTATGAAGTTCACGTTTCCCTGTCTGATCCAGCCCGTCTCATCCTCGCCTCCGCCGTGCTGAAGATACAGCACCGGGTATCTGGCATCCGTCTGTGAATCGTAATTGGGAGGAGCGTAGACTAGCGCGTGCCGCCACGTACCTGTCACCTTCGAGCTGTACCAGACTTCGCGCACTTGTCCGTGTGGGACGTCCTGTGCCGAGTAGTAGGTCGAACCAGGCTCAGGCACCTCGATTGCGCTCGCGTACCTGCTTCCACCAAAAAAAGCCTGACTGCCGAGGTCGCTCACCTCCGCTCCATCGATGATTACGGTGTAGTAGTGCAATCCCGGAACAAGGGGCGGCGTCGTGACCATCCAGTAGCCGTCCGACTGTTTCTCCATATCCGACTTCGGCCCGCTCCAGAAATTCACCTTGACCTTCGTGGCGTCGGGAGCTTTAACACGGATCTGCGCCCTTCCCGCGCTGTCAACTCGCGGGTATTCGGCTCCCCACACATTGGTTGTGGCCGGATGAAAATCCCCAGCATCTTGCGCGTAGCACTCCCTCGAGCAACACAGACTCGCAAACAGCAGCAGTGCAAGTGCGACTGGCTTCATGGCTTCACCTCTTAACCATCGATTTTGGCTGTGCCCAGCGAACGGCTTTGGGCGCCGGCTAGATGTGATCGAGTAAACGCTCGCTCCAAAACTCTTCATCCGTTGAACTTTCTTCACGGCACAGTGCATTCATCGTCATCCGACACGAAGCAAAGAAACGCTTCATCGCGGTCGCACTTTTCGCGGAGAGACTCTGTGCTTGTTCGTTTCAGCGGCCCGCGTGCTGAAACTTCACGCGAAGCGCGTAAGCATACTTTGCCGGCGGCGAACTGGGTAAATACACATGCAAACCATCCGCTTTCTGCTCGAATCGCAAGCTTGGGTCGCCGCCGAGCAAAGCCACCGACGCCACTGGTTCGCTTCCCACAGTGGCGGCCAGCGAGCGGACCACCGCTCCGCCATTTGCAGGCCAGGCAAGTCCGATCACATAAAGCGTGTCGCCCTTGGTGGTGAAGCGAAAATCTTCGGCAGTGTAATTGGCGGTGTCGGTGTCGTGAAAGGAGCCACCGGCGACTTTGGTCGGCCCTTCGCCGTACGCCCGCCACGGCCGCGTGCCGTAGATCGCTTCGCCGTTGACATTGAGCCAAGCTCCCACATCCAGCAGAACCTGCTGCACCTGCTCCGGAATCGTGCCATCCGAACGCGGCCCAATGTTCATCAGCAAATTCCCGTTCTTACTCACGATGTCGATGAGCTGATCCACCACGAACTGCGGCGACTTGAATGTGTCGTTCTCAATGTAGCCCCACGATTTGTTGCTGACCGACGTGTCCGTCTGCCAATAAAGCGGGCGAATGTCTCCCAACTGGCCGCGCTCCAAGTCGAGCACGCCGGAATGCTCTTGCATCGCGTAATCCTTGTAATTAATCACGCCAACGTGGTCGCCATATTTCAGTGAGCTGTTGTAATAGAACGCAGCGAACCGCGCGAGATTCTCCCGGATCGCCGCCTGCCCGATCCACCAGTCGAAATACACGATATCGGGGTGGTATTTCTCGACCAGTTCCGCAGACCGCGCCAGCCAATCATTGGCCCACGCGGAGGAAACATAAGTGAAATCATTGTTGAGAGGTGTGCCCCACGGGTTCATGAGCCAGCTATGGGCAGGGCCGTACAGCATCGCATATTGCGGGTCGTTTACATCCGAAGAAATTCCCCGGCCCGGCCCAAGGAAGAAATTATGTTCCACGCGGTGCGACGATACGCCAAAATGCAACCCGGCTGCCCGCACCGCCTTCGCCAATTCTCCGGTGGTATCGCGATGCGGTCCCAATTTAGCCACAGTCCAATCGCTCAACCTGCTGTCGTACATCGCGAATCCGTCGTGATGCTCGGCCACGGGCACCACGTATTTCGCGCCGGCTTTTTTGAATAACTCCGCCCAGGCCGCCGGATCGAAATGCTCCGCCTTGAACATCGGGATTAGGTCTTTGTAGCCGAATTTGTCCTGCTTACCGTAAGTCTCGATGTGATGCCGGTATTCTGGGGATCCCTCGACATACATCATGCGCGGATACCATTCGCTGCCGAAAGCAGGAACCGAATACGCTCCCCAGTGAATAAAAATTCCGAACTTGGCGTCCTTGTACCACTCCGGCGCTTCGTAGTTCTTCAGCGATTCCCAGTCCGCGCGATAGCGCCCCTCGCGATCCGCGTTTTCAACGTCCGTCAAGAGCTCCGCTCGCTGCCCGTCATACTTGCTGCTCGCCTTCTGCCAGATTGCGTCGACCGCTTCCGGGTCGATAGAAGCGGTAGGAGCCGTCGGACTCTGAGCCTGCGCTCCACAAAGTGCTAGGAGCGCGAGCAAAAAACCACCAAGTGCAATCGTCAACAGCGAACGGGCACGCATGATTCCTTCCTCCTACAACTAGAATAAAGCTCTGATGCCGTCAATCCAGGGAGACCATGATCTTTTTGAAGCTTCCCGGATTTTCGCTCCACGATCGCAGGGCATCCGCCGCCTCTTCGAGCGGCACCACCAAACTCACAGCCTGGTCCACAGGAAAATCTTTCCCCTCGAGAAGATGGATTACCGCACGAAAATCTTCCGGCAACGCGTTTCGCGAACCGAGAATGTCCAGCTCTTTTTGCACGAAGAGTCTCGTCTCGTAGCTTACCGGTTCTTTTGCATAGCCGATGTACACCACTCGTCCAGTAAAGGCGACTTCTTCAACAGCGGCTCGAAAGGTTTGCGGTGTTCCGATCGCTTCGATCACCACATCCGGGCCGCGGCCTTCCGTCAGTTCTTGCAGGCGACCGTGTAGCGATTCTTTCGCGGTGTTGATTGCATCAGAACCACCCGCCGCTCGCGCCACGACGAGCTTCTCATCATCCATATCAACACAAATCGTGCGAGCGCCGCGTGCGTTCGAAGCAGCGACGGCTCCGAGTCCCACGCCGCCACATCCCAGGATGGCGACAGTGTCGTCTGCTTTTATTCTGCCGCGCGCCACAGCATGAAATCCCACCGTCAGCGGTTCGACCAGGCACAACTCTTTCCTCGTGAGTTTCGCCGGATACAACTTCTCTCGTGGCATCGCGACGAATTCCGCAACCGCTCCGTCCCGTTGCACGCCGAGAGTCTGATTGAACTGGCACGCATTCGGACGTCCCCTCCGGCACGAAGCGCACCCGCCGCAGCTCGTATATGGAGAAAGAGCTACTTCTGTTTCAGCAGGCAGCGAGCTATCCCCCTCGATGACCGTGGCTGACACTTCATGTCCGGGGATCCGCGGAAAGGTGACTAGTGGGTTTCGTCCAAGAAATGAGTTCAGATCGCTCCCGCAGAACCCAACCATTCGGACTCTTAGTAATAATTCTCCGGGTGCGGCCACCGGATCGGGAACGATTTCAACGGACGCTTCGCCCGGCTTCTTGAGTACGAGTGCCTTCACGCTGGAAGTGGCCCCTGGAATGATTTGCGACAGCACCCACACTGGAGTTGAGTGGTCCATTGTCAGGCCCATCTCAAGAACGCGTTATGGATTGTCCGGCGCCACGCTGAATGTATACTACGCGCTTCATAAACTGAACTCTGAAAGATAATTGCAAAAACTGCTGGATATCAATCCGGTGCAGCCTAGCCGAACCTTAGAGAGAACAATAAATGGCCCAAAAACTTGATTTCAGATATCTCCGAGCAATTCAGTACCGAATCCTGCGCCGATCTCAGTTCCGTCGGACATTCTTGTTTGCGGTTCAAGCGGGATCTCCGCTCGTGCGCTCACTTCTTGCCAGCTTGACTCTGCTCGCTGTGGCTATGGCTACGCCGGTGGCGGCTGCACAGAAAGTTGCGTTGTTTATTGACGTTTCCAAGCCCGGTCCGAAGATTGACCGCAATCTTTTCGGCCAATTCGCCGAACACCTCGGCCACGGTGTTTACGAAGGAATCTGGGTCGGCCCGGACTCGAAGATTCCGAACACGCGCGGGATCCGCAATGATGTCGTCACAGCGCTCAAAGCGATAAAGGTGCCGAACGTCCGCTGGCCCGGAGGGTGCTTTGCAGACGAATACCACTGGCGCAAGGGCATCGGTCCGCAGCGAACCGTGACACTCAATCCTAACTGGGGCGGCGTCATTGAGCCGAACACATTCGGAACGACGGAATTTATGGACTTCCTCGACCAGATTGGCGCCGAGGCCTATCTCTCCGTCAACGTCGGCTCCGGCACTCCACAGGAAGCATCGGAATGGCTGGAATACTTAACCACTGCTCAGCCTACGACGCTCGCCAAGGAGCGCGCGGCCAACGGGCATCCTGCTCCTTATAAGGTTGCGTTTCTTGGCATCGGGAACGAAAGCTGGGACTGCGGCGGCAACATGACGCCTGATTATTATTTAAGTCAAATGAAGATTTACAGCCGCTTCGTCCGCAACTTCAATCCAGCACAACAAGACAAACAGCAGATGCTCAAAATCGCAGTGGGCCCGGGCGGCGGCGAGCCCCGCTGGACGGAGTGGACCGAAGGCGTCATGAAGGCGTATCAGAGCCACACCTGGAGTTGGGACATGAATGGGCTTTCGATGCACTCCTACACCGTGGTGAAATGGCCGCCTTCCTATGCTTCGGTCGGGTTCGGAGAGACCGAGTACGCGCAGATTCTAAAGTCCACGCTAGAGATGAACTCTCTTGTTGAGAAGCACTCGGCAATCATGGACAAATATGATCCGAAAAAAAAGGTGGCGCTTGTTGTGGATGAGTGGGGCGGCTGGTACGCGCCGCTTCCCGACAGCAATCCCGGCTTCCTGGCACAGCAAAATAGTTTGCGCGATGCAGTCCTAGCGGCACTGAATCTCAACATTTTTGCGCGACATGCCGACCGCGTTCGCATGGCCAATATCGCGCAGATGATCAACGTGCTCCAGGCCATGATCCTGACCGACAAAGAGAAAATGGTTCTCACGCCCACATACTACGTATACAAAATGTACGTACCGTTCCAGGACGCCACCGTCGTGCCCGTTTCATTTGACGCTGGCACGTACACGCACGGCGATATCACGTTGCCTCGTGTAGATGCCATAGCAGCGAAAGACAAAGCCGGAAAATTATGGCTTGCAATAACTAACGCCGACCCAAATCAATCCGCTGAAATCGAAGTTGCTCTGGCAGGCATAAATGCTAAATCCGCGACAGGAGAAACGCTGTCTGCATCCGCGGTCGACAGCGTAAATACCTTCGGCGCGCCCAATTCGGTCGTTCCGAAGCCGTTTTCCGCAAAAGCGCAAGACGCCAAGCTGACCCTCAAATTGGCTCCCAAATCGGTAACGGTGGTTGCAGTCGAGCAGTAAAGCTAGATGGCTCTCCCAGACTGGTGCTTCTTCAAGAAAGGTTCACCATGCCAAGCGCGAAATGGTTCAGAGGAATTTTACTTGCGATTGCGGCTGGACTAGCTCCTCATCTCGCCGCGCAAGTGCAAACAGATGTGCCTCCGGCGGTTGCCGGTGCAAAGCCAGTGGCGGTCGAGCATATCAAAATTCACGGAACGGCTCTGGAAGGCAATTTGGAAGGAGACGCGGTTGATCGCGACGTGTTTGTGTTCCTTCCTCCGAGCTATGCGCAAGATAAGTCTCGACGCTATCCAGTCGTTTACGCCCTGCACGGTTACTCCATTGGCGCCGAGCAATGGACGCATGAAATCCATGTCCCCGAGACGATCGAAGGCGCCTTCGCTCTAGGCGCGAAAGAAATGATCGTAGTCCTGCCCGATTCGAAGACGTTGCACAACGGCTCCATGTATTCGAGTTCCGTGACTACCGGTGATTTCGAGCTGTTCATCGCTCGAGACCTGGTCGCATACATTGATGCGCATTACCGTACGATTCCTGAGCGCCAAGGCCGGGGACTCGTCGGCCACTCAATGGGAGGTTACGGCGCTACCCGCATTGGCATGAAGCATTCCGATGTGTTCGGGAGTTTGTATATCATGAGTCCGTGTTGCTTATCTCCCCGGCCGGCCGGTTCCATGAACCCAGAAATCGCGAAGAGCCTTGAGGCTCTGAAAACACCGGCGGACTCAGAAGGCTTGCCGTTTTTTGCGCGAGCCACTTTGGCCTCGGCCGCCGCTTGGTCACCCAATCCAAAGAATCCTCCGTTTTATCTCGACCTGCCCACGAAAGATGGAACGCCACAGCCCGACGTTTTTGCAAAATGGGCTGCAAATGCTCCACTCGCTTTCGTTGATCAGTACATCGGAAGTCTCCGGCGGTATCGTGCGATCTCCATCGATGTAGGTGACCAGGACGGTCTTCGAGCCGATACCGCTAAGCTCCACGAAGCTCTTGATAAGTATGGAATCGCGAATAGTTTCGAAGTGTATTCTGGCACTCACACGAGCAAGGTGGCTGACCGTTTTCAAAATCATGTGCTCCCGTTTTTTGGCCAAACACTCTGCTTTCAAGCGAGCTGCCAATAAATTCAATCATGAACAAACGTCTTTCCGTCCGATGCACGCAACATCAGTCGTCGAGCGTCCAAAAGCAGGCGCCATGTACCGTTGCTATGTGCAAGATCCGACTGGCCACATTCTCGCGGCCTTTTCGATTTGTATTCAGGATTACGCTTGTCCCTGCCGCAGTCGGAGGCGGAGTGCTTCCCGTGGATGTTGGTTTCGGGCCGGAGCCAGAACCGGGTTTGGTGCCTTGCGCGAAATTGAATTCGTATTGAGTGAACCTATCGGAGTCGGTGTCTTTCGCGGAGGGTCGATCTGCCGAATGATCCGGTCGCTCAGTGGATTCGGGGGGCGAAATTAACAAGTCTGCGGACGAGCCGAATGCATTTTCTTGCGGATTGTCACTTCCGAATGTTTCAGAACGGATTTGGAATCGATCAGGGAACAAAGTGTGCCGACCCGCAAGGGCAGAGCATCAAGGAAGAACGTCGCGGAAAGAACGGAAACTCATTGTGAAACGGTGCAATTCGAGGGCTGCTTTGGCCTGGTCGGCGTCCTCGACCGTGAGAACCCCTCCAGTGATTGCGAGAGTCAGAATGCCCGGAGTGTTGAGCAGGCGGCCCGTTCCCAATCGGGCCAGCGTTTCGCGGCGGAACTTCTTTTTTTCGTCGGAGGCGATGAGCCACTGCCGGCACTGCGCCAAGCTCAAGCATGCCGCTTCTCCAGATCCTAAAATTTGGACGAGATCCGAGTACACTTTCAATTCCGCTGGGTCCGCGAGTTGCACTTCCGACAACAGCCCAGAGGACATCGCTATGCGAAGAGCCTGTGTCTGCTGAGGCTCCTTAACTTCCTTTACCACCTCTTCTGAAACGACAAACGAGTAAGGAGGCAATTTGCCGAGCAGATCTAACCTACCAATGTGAAAAAGATTGATAAGGATGTTCGTGTCGGTTACAACGACACGAACAATGGGCGAACCGGGAGGAGACATTCTTACTCCGGCAAGAGGACGGGCTGTGCTTCCGCTTCGTCGATTCCAGCATCAACAAGTAGGTTTTGTGCAATCCACTGAGCCACGCCGACGCGTTCCGCCAACTCAAGAAACTTCGCCTGACTGATTTTCTCGCGTCGCAGTGCTTCCAGCCCAAGAGCTAGGAAGCGTCTCTGAAATTCTCCACGTTGTTCTAGGGATTCGTCCTTCTGTACCCCAAGCGCAACGGCGATTTTCTTGCTGCGCCCATCCGCATCCATGGTCCGGAGACGTTCAAATTCTGGTTCGGAGACAAGCTTGAGATTGCGCAGTCGATAGAGGGTCGAGGGGACACTCACACCGTAGAAGTGAGCGAGTTGCACAACGTCGTACAATTGAATCTCCTGCGTCCCAGGGTCCGTTCGAGAATCAATGGCGACGACCCCCGCCTCGTCAAAAATGTCCGCGTGAATGCGGCTGGCTGCTCCCTTTCCGAGGGATGCCACGAATTGACGAACACCTTCTTCCGGAAGAAGGAAATTCGCGGCAAACGAATTAGCCCGCACTTCTCTCAGGTCATTTCGTTCGCTCTCGCGACTCACCATGCCAATCGCGTCCTTGTCCAGCAAGACGTGAGCATACTCATGGCACCAAGAAAAGCGCCCTCTTTCGCGAGAGTGTCTGTCATTCAGGACAATGAAAGGTCCGACCTTTGGATGGCTGATCGTGAGGCCGGAGACGGAATCCAACATGGAAACCGTTCCGGTTCTTATGCCTTGCGCTTCGATCATGGAAGAAACGTCTCCGAGCGGAGCGGAGCCAAGACCCAGTCGTCGGCGTTCTTCGAGAGCAACGTGTTCGCCAATTTGAATGGCTTCCCACCGGCTGCGGGGGAAGGCGTGCGCGTAAGTGACGACGGCTACAGTCGCTCGACTGATACCAAGTAGGTCTTCCAGATTCGTGAGCTCGTGCCCGAGCGCGATGCAATCGCGAAGTGCTTGTTTGACACCATCTTCACCTACATCTTCGTGCGAACGAAATAGAGCATGCACCACGTCGTCTTCGGCAAATTCGTCGGCTAGAAACTCGCGGATATCTCTGGCGAAGAGATACGCAAGCATCTGGAGTTCGAGACCAGAGACAGGCCGTTTGCCTTGCTCAATCTGAACAACAATCGGCCGGGAGACGCCGAGTTTTTCTGCGACCTCGTCCTGCGTCATGCCACACGATTCGCGTGCCTGCCGGATCCGGCGGCCCAATTCGATTTGGTCTATGGCCATATTTCCTCCTAACAGAGGACTGGAAGTGAACTCGGAGTGAGCGAGTCTAATGCCAAGTGTAATAGCCGACCTTGCCGGTGATGCACATACTGTGCGCTTCGGCGCGGTGGCGTCGAGAACATGGAGTATCAATCCAGTCGGGAAGCAGTCCTCCGCCAATCCCTCCAACTAGTCCTCCCGCCGCCTCAGCAAATACATAAGGTCCAGGCTGTCCCCATGCATGGTAAGTAGCATAAGCGGCCCCCGACAGAGCTCCGACAGGAAGCTGGACATCACGGTTTGGCATGGACGGCTCCTTGCCACCTAGTCTACATGACTTGGCAAAAATTGGAAAGTGATGGTATCTTATACCAAAAACATAGGATATAGCAACTGCTCAGAAGGCGATTTGGTTCAAACCAGCCAAGAGTAGCTGGATGCCGTACTACTTGAGCTGTGTGAACAACGTCAGTTAACGCCTGCACAACGCGAGTTGGCCGTAGAGCGGTACGGCACGGTCAACGAGATTCTCGAAAAAAGCGGTAGCCCATTCCAGTACCTCCGGCCGTGGATTTTGCCGCAAGGCTCCATGGCGCTGGGCACCACCTGCAAACCAGTCTACGGACCTCACGATCTCGATTTTGTAATTCAAATTGATGTGCCCCATTGGCAGTGGCATCCGTTGGCGGCGTTGATTGCCTTATACGAATTCCTGAGCAGCAACGAGACCTACCGCAAGATGATTTCCCTGAAAAATTCGCGTGGTGCGCTTGACGTATGCGGATGAGTTCTACATGGACATTTTGCCTGCATACACGGATTTCTCGTCCGGGAGAACGTGCATTCCTGTTCCGGATCGCGCAAGGGTCACGTTGTGTCCCAGCAATCCGGAAGGTTCCATTTTGTGGTTTCGAAACAGGTGCTTAACGCGTCGGCGATGGGTGCCGGACAGTGGTTCTGACGACGCTGGTGGGAATGTACTACGGAGAAAACTCGGTGAGCGAAACGCTCGCCGCGATTCTGGTAGGCGTCGTCAACGCAATTGCGCTACCACGTGTGGGTAAAGGCGGTAGTCGCCTCGCGCTTGATGCTGTTCAACGGTGAACAGCAGGCTCATCAAAGCATGAGCGCCGGTCTACGCCCCTCGCTGAAAGAGGATTGATTTTGTGCAGCTCAGAGCTCTTCTCGATATCCCCTTGCGAGAACTTCTTCCCCTCTCACAAATTCACGCAAACGATCTCCGATCACCGGTGGTGTCACCATCTTCCGAGCTTCTATTCCGATTCTACCAAACGCATCGTGACACCTATCACGCGGCCGACGATCTCCGCCTCGCGCGGATAGGCGAAACGGCGCACCTGGCATTTCGATTTCGGATGCGGCACGGCCGATAAGTAACCGTCGCCCATTTCACACCAACTGCAAATGAATTCGCCTCGCAGCTCCACGAAGTAGATCGGCCTGTCGTCCTCGTCCTCCCACTTCGCCTGCATCACTTTTCGCTGATTCTGGTCGATCTGCACAATCGAGCCCGGCCGGATTATGGGAAACATCGTTCGGTCGGCCATGCCGACGAACCCATAAACACCATTGCGAAGATCGAGATGCTGGATAAGGCGAATTGGAATTTCTCCCCAAATTTTCCCAAGCCTCGCGAGCAGGTTGGTTCGGTCGAGCTTGAATTGTCTCCGCAACTTCATCGGAACCACAATTCTGTCGTCCGTGTCCGACGAACGGGAATCCAGTTGCGTTTTGGAAGGAGTGAACATGGCCTGATCCCTGCCAAAGTCGCTGACGTTGCAGCCGAAAAACGAGAAGATACTGGACCAGTGCACGTTGTAAATGGCACCTAGCGAGTAGAGCTTACAGAGGCTCGGATGATAGGTTCCATTCTCGATGTTGTTCAGCCAGCCGCGCGAGATAATGTAATCTGCGTTCTGCTTCTTCCTGCCAAGGCGCCGGCTGCGCGCTTCTACCTCTCGGAGCGTCAACCCAAGGCGCTCTCGTATCCTTTTCAAACGAAGACCCGCCCTCTCGGATTGCTCGTTTGATTCCATGAGCCCCGGACCTGACTTGACGTCGCCGTTACTACACATACTTGAACGTACTCACACATTAGCACAACTGTCAGCCGTCCTTTCCCGGATACCGCCGTTGTCTGGAATTCCGGACAGCGCTTCTGTCCGCAAATACAGCCAGCAAACACCTTTCTCACCCGAAGGTTCGCGCGCGCGGTGCACTTAGCGAACCATGTCTCACGCTCTCGGTCGCCGCTTACCGGCTCTTCCGGATCGCGTCCGCTCGATTCTCGCGGCGCGCGGCCTGTCGCTTGCGGAAATGTCCCGCGCTTCGTGCGTGCTCGTTCGAGAAAACCATCTCGGCCACGTTCCTCACAATTTCTACAGCGCACTGCGTAATCGTCGATTTAGTCCCAGTCTTTATCAGGTGTTGGCGTTGAGTATCCTTTCGGATTGCCGGCTGGTCGATTGGCTCGACGTATTTGGGTTTTCGTTGGATGACATCCCGTGCTTTCAGGCTTGTCTTCCGGCAATTCGCACGGTTGAACTCGATGCCGGCATCTATCAGCCGAGCACTTCGATTCCATGGTTTTATGACCTAAAACCGGCTGACCTTTCTGAATCTCTTGTTCCCCTCAGCCGCTGGATCGCTCCGGGTGCTTCGCGCAGATTCGACTCTCTGTCACAGGCTGCGAGTGGCGCATACAGTTACGTAAAGATAGGCACGCAGGATGCTCTGGCGTTCCCCGATTTGCTTCCGGGAAGTGTCGTGAGAGTGCTTCGCGCCGTCCGCGCTTTCGAGCGGCTGCCGATCGGCAAGAAACCCACAAAGAGCGTATTCCTGATCCAGCACAGTGAGGGATTGACATGCTCGCGGCTGTATCGACCGAAATCCAACCGACTCGTCCTGTGTTCGAGACATCTTCCCTACGCACCGGTCGAACTGGAATATGGAACGGAAGCTGCAGTGCTTGGTGTTGCCGACCTCGAGATTCGGCCCCTCGGAAAAATCGCGAGACCAGTTGTCCCGTCTCGCCTGGGACATTTTTGGACGCCCGCCGCACTCGCGCAATCCCCCAACTCCGGGCATGCAGGTGAGTTCATTCAGCGGGCGCGAAAAAGCTCCGGCCTTTCCTTCCGCGAGGCTTCCGTGCGAACAAGACTGATCGCGCGGAAGCTCGGGGACCGGAGATACTACTGCGCGCCGGGTTCTCTTTCCGATTACGAAACCCGAAAGCTTCCTCCACGGCACATACACAAGTTGCTCTCTATCTGCGCTGTCTACTTCGCAAGCGCCGCCGACCTTCTCGAAGCGTCGGGCGCGGGCTTGAAGCAGGCCGGCAAACTTCCGATTCCCGCTGAATTTTTGGGGCTTTCACCGGCAGACGCTCATCCCGCTCCGATGAAATCGGATTTTCTCAAAGGCATGCAACGGCGTTTAGGAGAGTTGCCCTATTTCTTGCGCAATGCCGCTGCGTCGCTGTTCGAGCTGCCGGACCTTTCGGTCCGCGACATATTCTGGGTCGGTGGCGCCCGGCACTCGATGCATTCGCATTTTGCAGGTGCTCTCTTCGTGATCGTCGATCGAAAACGGAAGATTCCACGACCCTCGCTGTCCTCTCCGCTCTGGGCGCAACCAGCCTTCCTCTTGCAGCGCCGCGACGGCGCTTACCTGTGCGGTTTCTGTAGCTTGGAGAACGGCACGCTGATCCTTCGTTCTTGCCTGGCAGGGCAACCCAAACTCGTTCGACTGCGCAATCGCGAGGACGCAGAGGTCGTCGGCCGAGTGGTCGGGATCATTCGGAAGCTCAAATGAACTTCGTGTTGCCGCCGCCGAAGGTCGCGAAGGCGAACACTCAAACAAAACTTCTTCCGTCGGCGCTGTGCCCCTTCCCAAGCTTCAAGCTCACTCCGAAGCGCCACGGAACGTTCGCGAACAAATCCTGCGATCAGTAGCTTTCGAAACATGGGAATGGCAGGCTGCCACAAGGTGAAAAAAATCTTCACGGAAAGCCGGATCATGAAGCCGCTTGTCGACAGCATACGAAGAGTATCGAACACCGACGGCGGAATCGTGCTGGATCTTCGCCGGGGAGCGATGTTCCGGGTGAACCCGCTTGGCTCGCGAGTCCTGGATTTACTGGCCGGCGGGAAATCGCCTCAGGAGATCGCCGAACAGATCAGCGCGGAGTTTGGGATCGCCCTCGAACGTGCGCAGGTCGACATCGCGGAGTTTTTCAGTTCCTTGGAGGCTTACGGCGTTCTCGATCCTCAGTGGTCAAGAAAGTGAGCCTGAGCAGGAGGCGGACATGGGGAAATTTCAAAAAGAGGAAACCGACGCTTGGCGAATTCTGCTGTTCGGAGGAAACGGCTCGGAATTGCTACTGGCGCGAAGCCCTTCCGGCCTCCGCTTGCCTGAGCTCCGCATCCCACGGTGGCAAAGAATCGTCCCAAATCTCAACGCGGAAGCCAAACGCCTTTGGAATTTGGACACGGTATGTCTTTTCGCCTTCGACGCCCCACGCCCGGAACGCGCAGCCGTGAATTGCAAGTATCACGTCATGGAAGTCTGTAGGCCCGAGGAACTGGCGCGCGTCGCTCCCGGCTTCGTGCTTCTGTCCAACGCAAAAGAAGCTTCCTTCGCAGATAAGCAGGACTACTGGGCGGTCCAGCAGGGAATGGGGTTCGAGCGGGGTTCCGTCCCCAAGGGCTGCCAAGGTCCCTTCTCGGAGTTTGGAACTTTCAGAAGAATCTCGGCTTGGGTCGAGGAGCAACTGCGACCGCTGGGACTAGGTTGGGATGGTAACTTCCGGCAATTACAGGCGAGTGCTTCGTTTGCTCTGGTTGAGTTTCAGACGAATCGCGGGAGGGTGTGGTTCAAAGCGGTCGGCGAACCGAACCTTCGGGAATTTCCCATCACGATGCATCTGGCAGACCGACTTCCGCGGCATATTCCGGTTCTCATCGCGAGACATCCCGAATGGAACGCATGGCTGGCGGTTGAAGCAGAGGGGCAAGACCTTAATTCCTGTTCGGGCCGTGACGCTTGGTGTCGAGCGGCGGATTCTCTGGCCGAGTTGCAGATCGCATCGATCGAGAACGCGCCTGAGATTCTTGCTGCCGGTGCGCGCGACCTACGAATCGAATCGCTTCTTGCACTCGCTGCCCCTTTCTTCGCCAAGGTCGAAGGCCTCATGGAGCGACAAACCAACCGGGTGCCGAAAAGGCTAACCGGCGAAGAGACGGAGCGTACCCGCCAAACCGTCATCCGTGCCCTTCGGGAGATGGAAGCGATCGGAATCCCAGAGACCATCAATCACCTGGATCTGAATCCCGGCAACATCTTTGTCGCTCCCGCCAAATGTACATTCCTCGACTGGGCAGAGGCCGCGGTGGGAAATCCTTTTTTCAGTCTGGAATATCTTCGGCAACATTTCGTTCGAGCATTCGAAGGGCAAGAAAACGCCGAAACGGCTCTTCTTGCTCGCTACCTAGATCGTTGGCGGTCGAGCCTGCCTGCAAAGAGCCGCGAGACAGCACTGAGGCTCGCGCCTCTCACGGCACTTTTCGCGTATGCAGCATCCAGTCTGCCCTGGCACCTGAGCCTGACTGCCCGCCCCGAACTGGCCGGCTTCATTCGCAGCCTCATGCGGCGGATGCATCGTGAATCCGAAGAACTCACTACCAGCCAAGCGGCCTCATCCCGCGAAAGCGGCGCCATCTTGCAAGGAGCAATCACATGCAAATGATCTGGCACGCCTACTACGAGCTTCTTAGTCTCGAATATCCGATGTTTCGAAAGAATTTCTCCCTGATCCACGAAAAGGTTCACAACACCGGCGTTCGACGCACGCAGCACCGGATTACGACGGAAGAGCAGACCTGTCATGCCGTTGAGCTTGCCGCCGCTTTCTACTTCAAGAATGTCCGCTGTCTGCAGCGTTCCGCAGCAGCGGCGCGCCTCCTCAAGAAATTCGGCTTCGCCGCTGAAATGGTCATCGGCGTTCAGCAGCTGCCCTTCGTCGCTCACGCCTGGGTAGAGGTCGACGGCAGAGTCGTCAACGACAAGCCATACATGTCGGAGATCTATTTAGTGCTTTCCCGTTGCTGAGCGGTATCTGAACGGAGGAACTCGCTATGAGCGTGCAATTTGGGATATGGAACTTCAATCACGCAGGCTTGGCGGCCGAATGCCTTGCGGGAATTCGCAGAGCGCTTTCGCCGCACATATCCGCAGGCAAATACGAGTATTCAGGAACCGACATTCATCTCATTCATCTTCCGTTTCCTGTAACTCCGGAGTCCGCAAGCGAAAGCCAGCCGTTCCTGACGCCTTCGGGAAAAATCCTGTTGTGGGACGGGCGTCTCGACAATCGGCAAGAATTGATTGGTTCGCTCCGAAACGTACTTCGTGAGGACCTTTCCGATGTGGCGATAGCGGCGGCGGCGCTCGAATCTTGGGGAACCGAGGGACTTCGGAAGCTCCTCGGCGATTGGGCACTTTCGCTGTGGAATCCGAAAGAACAATCTGTCCTCCTGGCAAAAGACTTTTTAGGCGCGAGGCAGCTCTACTACACGGTCGATAAGAATTTCTTCGCCTGGAGCACCATCCTTGATCCGCTGCTGCTCCGGAATCAGCCGTTTCAGCTTCAAGAGGAGTACATCGCCGGATGGTTCGCTCAGTTTCCCGCGGCGCATCTGACACCGTTTGCCGGCGTTCACGCCGTTCCGCCGTCTTCTCTGGTTTCCTTTTGCCGGCGAAAAGTCACTGTGCGGCGGTATTGGGATTTCGACCCCGGCAAGCGAGTCCGCTATCGCGACGATCGCGAGTATGAAGAACACTTTCGCAACGTATTCGGCGAGTCCGTGCGCCGGAGGCTTCGCTCCTCGACTCCCGTCCTGGCCGAACTCAGCGGCGGGATGGATTCCTCTTCGATCGTTTGCATGGCCGACGCCCTCATGGCCCGGGGATTTGCCGAAACCCGCAGACTCGATACCGTCTCGTATTTCGACAATTCGGAAACGAATTGGAACGAATCGCCCTTCTTTGCAAAAGTCGAACAGCAGCGTGGTCGCAAGGGCGTTCATGTTGCGTTGGATTTTCGAGCTCAATGGCGGCCTTCGTTCGATCCTCGCCACTTCGCCGCTACTCCCGGCTCAGGCGTGCGCATCAACGACAGCAGCCGGTACCACGAATGCTTGCGCTCAGGCGAGTATCGAGTCGTTCTGCAAGGGATTGGCGGTGACGAAGTCCTTGGCGGAGTACCTGCTGCTGCACCCGAGTTGGCGGATATCGTTCGCGCAGGCGACATTCGACTCTTCGTACGCCAACTGACAGCCTGGGCGCTGGCACAGAAGAGGCCCGCCCTACACCTGATCGCCGATACGATCCATCAATTCCTTCCCGCTCTGTCCAGATTCTTTCCCCACACCATTCCGTGGCTTCGCGCCGATTTCGCAAGAAGGAATCGAGACGTTCTTTGCGGCTACGATCGCCGGTTCACGGTCTTCGGGCCACAGCCATCCTTTCAAGCGAATCGGGCAGCTCTCGATTCGCTGCGCAGGCAAATCGCAAGCCGTGGGCTATCGCCCGGAGAAAGAATCGAGCGCCGCTACGTCTATCTCGACCGCGACCTCCTTGAATTTCTCTACGCAATTCCGCGCGAACAGCTTCTTCGCCCAGGTCAAAGACGTTCTCTAATGCGCCGAGCCCTTGTCGGCATTGTTCCTGACGAGATTCTCATGCGAAGACGGAAAGCCTTCATCGCACGCGCCCCCGTAGTCACGATCCAGCAAGAATGGACTCACCTCGAAGCGCTGACGGAAGAAATGGTTTGTGCGCGCGCCGGTATCGTGGATGCCGCGTCGTTCCGCCAATTCCTGAGCAAAGCCTCGCGTGGCGGAGATATTCCCATCGTTCCCGCGCTGCGAACCGTGCTGGTGGAAGCTTGGCTCGCACATCTTTTGAGGTGGGATCCGGGCGCCAGCCTTCGTGAAATCCGCGTCGGCGACCGAGTGATCAGCCCGCCAGCTCAAACAGCCCAATTACGACATTCCTTCAGCTGAGGAAAATTCCTGAAGAAAGGAGGAGCAATCATGGAATACACAAAGCCCGAAGTTGTTCAGTTGCCCGATGCAGTTACGAGCATCTCGGCAAACCCGCTTATGAAGCAGGTCAGCACGCCCGACGGTCCGCACAGCACCATCGCAACCGCGCCTGCCTACTCATCCGATGAGTAGCAGTCAATCGCGTCGGGGTGCGGCCTTACCGCACTCCGACGCTCTTTTCACTACCTTCCAACCGACCTGCGCTAAGCCTTAAGAATCCGGTCGCGTACCGCGAGCCTTCGCGCCAGCCGGTAGCCTGAGCTCAGCGCGCCTTCCATGTATCCCATGAACGCGTAACAGGTGTGTTCACCCGCAAAATGCAGCCAGCCGCTATATCCGGCATGCCAAAAAGGGCCCCAGCGTGTCACTTCGCGAGGGCGGGGGAAATAATAGGACGCTTTGCTCCAAGGCTCCTTCGGCCAGTTCAGGAAGGTTCGTTTCGTGATCTGCAATTTGATCCCAGGATATGCAGTCTGTAGTGCGCCGTCATACACACTCAGAAGCTTCCGCGTCCCGAGCTTTGACAGCCGAGTCGCATCTTTAGCGCCCGAAAACGCCACCATCGTGTAGTCCGGCTGCTTGTCCGCCTCAGTGGTTTCCCAAGTCAAGCCAACCGGGCCATCTTCCGTCAGATTCGGGCTGCTCGCGAAGTTCTGCCAAAACCTGCTTCCGAATCGCATCAGATATTTCACGTTCGCTCCCATCCGTGGCGCGCGCCGCAGTTTTCGAGCGAGCTTCGTGTCGGTAAAACGAATGGATTGCCACAACGAAGGCGGAATCGCCAGTACCACGTCGTCAAAAGGGCCAGCTTCCTTTCGCCTCCCCTTTACCTTTACCCAGATCTCCTTGCTTCTTCTCGAAACGGAGGTAACAGGAGCCTTCAAGACCACAGTGCCTGCTTTCCTGTTTAGCCGTCCGAAAAATCTCTCCGCAAGCTGCTGATTCCCGTTCTTGCATCGATAAACCTCGGTGTCCGTCCAAAAACGGTCTAGTCCGCCGCCTTTGACCATGGCGAGCACGCCCAGCAGACTCTGCTGATCGGCCTCGACGCCGTTGTCGGTTTCGAGCATCTCCCGAAACGCTTTTTTGCAGAGCGGACTGCACTTCTGACGTCTGATCCATTGCGCTACGGACTTCCGGTCCAGCTGCCGCGCGTTTCTGTTTGCCCAAGGTTCGAACGGGTCGACGATACTTTCGGCAAGATCGTTTAGCTTCTTCAGCACTTTTTCGAGTTCATCCGTCAGGTCTTTGCTCTGCTCAAAGGTCAGAGTTTCCCCGCCAAATCGTACGGGAGAGTTTCCATAGTCTTCGGCGTCCGTGAATCGCAATCCAAAATGACGCGCGTACGAGTTCCAGAGCGGATGATTGCTGCCGATAAGTTCGCCTCCCCCTTCCATCGTTTTTTTCGGAATGAAGCCGTTGGACAGACTATGAACCCGTCCACCGACCCGATCGCGAGCCTCAAAAACGGTCACCTCGTACCCGAGACCGCGTAGTTCGTACGCCGCGCAAAGCCCCGCGAAACCCGCACCAATCAAGACCACTCTCGAACTCTTACCGCGGTGCTTTTTGACAGCTCGCAGATTGCTGCCGACCGAGACCGAGCGCACCATCGCCAACGTCGATGCCAGGAGTGGTTGCTTGGTGGGTGCCGGCACGGGAGCGGTGGCGATGCGCGCGGGTACTCGAGGAAAGCTGTGACGATGCTGCGCCCGCAGCGTGGTGTAGAGAGTGGGCATGGGGAATCTCCCTGTGCGTTAGTCGAACCGACTAACCAACCCTCAGACGCTTGTTTGGCGAACCGGACGAGAGCAACGCGAGACATTTGTTATCACGTGCTTGTCTTATAATCAACCCTTCTAAAAACGGCGCGCACTCATTCGGAGCCGTCCTTTTGAGGTAGCCCGGGGAGTGGCGTTTTTTTATCGCCCGGAAATCGCTGCCACCGGGAGTATTGTTCTTTCTTGTCGGGATTCGGGTCCTGCTCACCTTGCAGCCAAAAACGGAACCAGTCCACGTTGCGCTCGTAGATTTCGTAGCGATGCCGCGGCTGATTCTTGATGTGAAGTTCGTTCGCGTAGATATAGACCTCGACCGGTTTCTGAAGCTGTTCGAGCGAAGAACACAAGGCCAGCGTGCCGATGAACTCCGAATCCGCAGAGTTCACGAGCAAGGCCGTTTCGATCTGGTCCGCGTTCAGCGATGCAGCGAGTTTCTGCCAATTCTTTTTCGACTCTCCTTCCGGCCATCCGCCCAGCCCCCACTTCCTAAAAAGTTCATGCCAACCCCTCCCTGCCATATAGAAAAAATAAGGATCACGCGCGGCAGGGCCGCTTTCGACTGCGGCTTGAAACACGTGTGTGTGGCTGATGGCGTATTCGAGGATTTCAGCGCCGTGACTGAGCCCGGCGAGTCCGACCCTCGTGCCGTCGACGATCCCCCGATCCACCAATGATTGCACGGCCATTTCAAGACTCGCCGCGGGAGAAGCCCAATCGAGCAAGTGGCTCTCGAAGTTTCCGTCCTTGCGAAGGCGATTGCGTCCCACATCGAAGCTGAGCACGGCAAACCCGTGAGCCGCGTACACCTGGATCGGGTTTTCGTTTCCGGAAGCACCCAAGAGAAAGTAATCACCGCTTCGATAGAGTGTGACAATCAATGCATAGCGCTTGCCTTGTTCATAGCCCGCGGGCTTCACGAGATGCCCAAACCACTCTTCGCCGTAACTGTTCACACCGGAGATTCGTTCCGCAGGGCTCAGTTCGAGATGTTGAAACTCGGGATTAATGTCCGCCGGCGTCTCGAGCGATCCGCTTCTTTGATCGATAACCGCGAGCCGGGGCGGAGAAAGATTTGTTTCTCGTGTGCAAGCGATCCATCGGCTCGCCGCATCCATCGAAAAATCTTGCAGCATCTCCGCCGCCTGAAAGGTCTCACGGACTTTCCCGGACTTCGTTTCAATGGCTCTTACGTTCCGCGGTCGCCCGTCTCCTTGCGATGGTACGAAGTAGAAGGCACTCCCATCGCCGCTCCACCAACAATCGGCGATACGGTAGGAGTCGGGGGCGAGTTGCCAACGGCGCTCCCCGTCTGCCGACATGAGGAAAGCATTCCAACGCATCAGCCCGGACGGCTCGTGTTCGTCGAAGGAGCAGAAAATCGCGGCGTAGTTGCCGCCAGGCGCCGGCGCCACCTTTTCGATGCGGCATTTTCGGCCAGCTTCCGCTTTGCTATCAAATATCTTTTGGAATCTCTGGATATCGGGTTCGAAAGAGAGGGTTTCGGCTTCCGTGGCTTTTCTCTCAGTTCCCGTGTCGACTTCATGAACCCAGGTTTCACTTCTTTTTTCTGCAGAAGCGAGGCTGGACGTTAGCGCCGCCACGCCTTCCCACGGGAGCACACCTCGGTCGTACAAAATTCCACGTTCGAGAAGTTTTGTCGTCGCCTCGCGGCTCGCCGGCAGTTCGACCTTCATCAGGATCTTCTGGCTCGAAGAATCACGCGCGTATTTTCTAACGTCTCCGGCCACATGGGTCAACTGCTTCGGAGTTCCGCCTTCCGCGTTCCATTGCCACACCTGCCACGCCTCGTCCGCTCGCATTCTCGTCCGATACCAGATCAGTCGGCTGTCGGCCGACCATTGCGGCTGCTCGCCGATCCATTGATTGATGAAATCCCAATGGGGCAAGCCGGCGCTGCCGAGGCAAAGGGGTGGCTCTCCACCCGACGTCCGAACGACGAACAAACCACTGCGATAACTGTTTGTGTCGAGGTCCGCCTGACCAACGACAAAGGCAACATATTTTCCATCCGGGGAAATGCTCAGCCCGTGGATTTCCCTCAGACCCAACAAGTCTTTGCTCGTTACAAGCCGTCGAGCGCCAGAGCCGGATTGCGGAAGAGACACCGGAGTCGGATCAAACGCCGGCCCGCTCTCTTGCCCTGCGGCCAGAGCGGCAGGCGCAAGCACACAAAGTACGCACACCCATGGCAATCGCGTTCCCAATTCATGATCTCCGGACCGGTTCGACCGTGCTTTTGCAGTTTTAAAAGGTGATTTTCGCCGACAGCTGCATCGACCGCGGTCCACCCTGCTGAAAGAGCGGATTCAGGCCACCCAGACCGTTGTTCAACATCTTCGATGAACTGAGGTAAAAGGATCCGAATTGAACGAGAGCGCTGGGATTCGTGAAATTCGGATGATTCAAGAGATTGAAGACATCGACCCGAAACTGGAATTTGCATCTTTCGCGGATTGGAAAGAGACGCCCCAGCGACAAATCAACCTGTGTTAGCCCAAAACCCCTGATATCGTTACGCCCCTCCGTGCCCTGTCTCACGGTATCCGGTAAGGCAAACGCGGCACGATTAAGCATCCGGCCGCCCGCAGCGGCGGGATCTCGCATCCAAATCGGTTGACCCGCGACGAGATCGGGACGAGAAGTCGCAAAGCCTCCGGGCGAATATCCGAAGAGCAACGCGTTGAACGGAAATCCGCTTCGCGCGACAATCACCGGCTGCAGCGACCAATCCTTCGTGGCTCCTGAAACCCAGCGATTCTTCCCGGCAGTCGGCAGGTTCACGGACAACGCGCTCGAGAAGCTGTGATGAACGTCGAATTTTGACGAAGCGTAGTCGCTGGCACCGGAGATGATTACTCCAGGAGTGGAAGCGATGACGTCGTCCGAGGCGTTATCGAGCGAATGGGAAAGCGTATAGTTCGCAAGTATCTGAACACCGTGAGAAAGCGGCCGCCGATACTGCAACTGCAACGCGGTGTAATTCGATCGCGCGCTGTTTACGTCGATCTGGAACGCGCTCGCAAAATTCGCGTTCGGCTGATCGATGGCTTCATTTCTCAGCAAGTCCCGTCCCGCCTGCCCAACGTAGGTCGCCGACACTACTTGACCGGCGAAGGATCTCTCCAGTGCCACGTTCCATTGGTAGGAGCGCGGAAGTTTAAGGTCCGGAGCCATGGCCTGCACGAGTCCGTACGGCGGGTTCGCGGTGATCGGCGGAATATAGAGCGATGGATCCGCCACGGGAAAGGGGAGGTCCGTTACGAAGGAATCGGAAGAGTTCGGGAAATACGCGCCGATGCTCGCCGCGGCTCCCGTTCCAAGGTCGTAGTACAAACCCCACCCCGCGCGCAGAACCGTCGATCCGCTTTGCGTCAATTTCAATGCCATCCCCACGCGAGGCGCCACATTTCCGTAGGTGGTCGCGTATACCGGCGTACCGAGCGGAGCAAGTGCGAGGTTTGCCGGATCATTCGTGTTGGTCCACGATGCGAGCCTTGTCCCGTGGCGCGGTGAAGGAGCGGGATTGAGTTCCCAGCGAAGGCCGTACGACAGGGTCAGTCGTGGATTCACCTTCCAGGTATCTTGCGCATACAGGGAGAAAGCTTGCGCCAGAACTTGAGAATGATTTGTGGCGCCGCTTGAAAGCGTCACGGCTGAAGTGGAGAGAAATTCCTCGACGGTCGGCCCGTAATAATACAAACCGTTGCGATAAATGCCTTGATCCATGAACAGCGCTCGATAGTCCCCGCCGAACTTCAGCGCGTGCAATCCAGCCGACACGCTGAGATCGTCCGTGAAATTGAACTGTGTTCCCTTGTTCCGCGTGTACGGTCCGATGAAAAAAGCTTCTGCGTCCGAGAACTGGAAAAAGGCAAGAGATTCAGCGGGCGGAAGTGGACCGAACAAGCTGCCGGGATTGACCGGCACCGTTCCACCGAAAGCATCCATCGCGTATGTCGAATTGACGGACTGTGTCGAATAGTTCGCATGAATCGAATTCGAGAGTCCCGACCTCAGCATCATGTTCAGCCCCACCGTCGCGGTCCGAGTGTTGCCTTCGAGCGTGTTTACGTCCGCGAGGTTGTTCATCCTCTGCCGGATATAGGACGGCGCGTCGTTGTAGCGCCCGAAGATCAGAAAGCGGCTGGTCAGCGCATGGTCTATCCGGATGCTGGTCGCATTCAGCGTCGCACGGTTGGCATACGTTCCGGTAAACGTGTCGGTGAATACCCCTGGAGTTGCCACGGCCACATTGGGCGTAGGGTACGCGTTCACGAACGGCGCCTGCGAAGACGAGGCACTCTCGCGGGCATAAAGCGACGGAACGTTGATTTGTGCGGTTTGCGGCAAATCGAGACGCGCGCCTTCGTAGGAGAAGAAGAAAAACGTCCGATTCTTGCGGATAGGACCGCCAAAGATCCCGCCGAAGTCGTTGTGGTGCTCGGCGGCCCGAGGATTTCCCACGCGATTCGCGAACCAGTCGTTCGCGTCCATCACCGTATTACGAAAATAGTCGAACACTTCTCCATGAAAGTCGTTGGTGCCGGACCGCGTCACAAGGATGACCTGTCCGCCTGGGGCGCGCCCGAATTCGGGCGCAAAGGAAGACGTCTCCACTCGAAACTCTTGCAAAGCGTCCACGGAAACAAGGCTGCTCGTCGCTCCCAACGCGCTGAAGGCCTGCGTCGAGCCGCTGCCGGTATTTCCAAGATACCCGCCCGACCCGACACCGAAGTTTGCCGAAACTCCATCAACCGTGAAGTTGTTGGCATCGGTCCTTTGCCCCGCGACACTGAACTGCCCGGGCGAAGTGGACGAAGAAGGTGCAACGACGACGCCAGGAGTCAATTGCAACAGCGTATTGAAACTCCGCCCGTTTAAAGGCAGCGTCTCGACGAATTGTCGATCGATGACCGTTCCGACCGACGCGTTCTCCGTGTTGACCAAGGGCGCGCCGCCATGAATGGTTACAACTTCCGAGACGGCTCCAAGAGGAAGCGCGAAGTTAAGCGCGAGTGCGTCTTGCACGTTGAGTGTAATGTCCGGTTTGATGATCGTCTTGAATCCAGGCTTGGAAACCTGAAGGCGGTAGGAGCCGGGCGGAATATTGGAGACGAAATAGATTCCTTCCTGGTTCGTTTTCGCCGGGTATTGGACGCGGGTGGTGTCGTTGACGACAAGAATCTCGGCTTCAGCGATCGCCGCGCCCGAAGGGTCGGTTACGATGCCGCTGATCGTTCCGCTTGGCGACTGCGCGAACAAGGCATGGATGAATAGGAATGAAAGGATTAAGGGGCACGCCAATTCGCGCAGTCGCAAAGGATCCTCCTGGAAGTGAAGATCGCTCCTCACTGACAAGATCTATGCGAACCTTTCGTGTGTTTGTATCAATCGTTTTGCGTCCTTAATAAAGGACAACGTCCGGGCGAGATGCGTCACACGACTAAGGATGGTTGGGGTTCAAGCGCAGGTAGGCAAAGAGCAGTTGTTTCCCGCTTGGGCGACGGCTTCCGCCGTTCGGCTCTACAGTCACGAAGACAGCGTCAATGTCGTCCAGGGTTTTGGGGTCGTTTGTTTTCAGGACCCAGCGCTTCTTGCTGAGATTGTCCTCGTAGAAAATGCCGAGGCTCAAAACGTTCTGCTTGTCGGGTCCGCGCCGGCCCCAGGCTTGAAACGTACTCGCATTTTTTAAGCCCGGCTGCGCATCCAGATCAAAAGCATAGAAAACCAATCGCTTGCCCTTCGTATAAAAGACACGCCCGTAGGTTTTGTTCGTCTGTCCCGTGGTGGACACATCGTGAACTTCGGCGACGTAAAGATCGCGGGCTCCCATTAATTCTCGGATGTCGCGGTCGTGCTCAAGCAGTTCCTGCTGCTTGGCCACTTCCTCCTGCTTCTGGTCGCGCTCTCCTTCACGGTCGCGCACAAGCTCCGTGAGTTCGCTGACCTTTTCTTGCAGGGTCGAAGCGCGTGTCGTGAGTTCCTCGCGTTGGACGACCAGGGCGTCGAGTGTCTTTTGCAGTTGCTCTGACTTTGCCTGCGCAGCGGCGAGCTCTTCTTCCCGGCGGGCAGCCGCGTCGGTCGAATTCTTATCTGGTTGCTGCCCGTTCAAGGCCGGATGGGCGATGCTCACCGCAGCCTTCAACGTGCTGACGTCCTTCTGCTGATCCGACAATTGTCGTCTCAAATCGGCAACGACCTTGTCTTCCTCAGAAAGCTTCGCCATCAGCTGATCGCGTTCGCGGCCCGCGTTGTTCACCTGCTCTTCGAGAGAAGAGACACTGTCTCTCGGCAGTTCTGGCGTCGATCGCGTTACATCCGTTCCACGCTTGATGCCTGTCCGATAAGAGGCAATGCCCAGCGCCAAAGCAAGCAGCACCGCGGCCGCGAACGGCATCCACACTTCCCGCCAGCGAATCTGCGATGGCCGATATGTGAACCGCTGTCCTCGTTTCGGCCAAGTCCCTTCGCCGGCCGCTGCAGCTTGACTCGCGGCTTCTTTATCTAGCCGCTTGAAAAAAGTCTCCTCGGCTTGTTCGACGGACCACGAACTGTCGGATTTCGCTCCTTCCGGCGCAAGTTCTGAAGCCAGTGCCGCCGCGCCGTGCCGTGAAGCAATTTCGTACTCACGCATCGCCTGGCGGCACTCCGCGCATTCGGTAAGGTGCGCATCAAGCTTTGCCTGCTCACCGGAATTCAGCTCCCCGGCCGTTGCGGCTGCGCACAACTCCAGGAATTCCTCATGCGGGGTCATCGATCGAATGCCTCAACTCGTCATCGGATTTCAGGTTGTAGCACACAGGTCAGCGCCTGTTCAATTCTTCAACCGCTAGATATTTGCGGACCTTCTCGAGGCCTCGATAGTGATGGTTTCTTATGTTTCCGTAGGATTGGCCCAGCTTCTCGGCGATTTCTTCAAAGGTAAGCCCTTCGAAGAAATGCAGTCTAAGCGTTTCGCGTTGGTCTTCCGTCAACGACTCGAGTACTTTCCGCCAGCCATCTCTACCGAAGAGACCTTCGACGGTCCGGTCGTATTGTGCGCCATTATCGCCGCCATGGTTACATTTAAGTGCCTTGTCCGTGATTCCGGACAAATAGAACCCCTGGGACTTCAAACGCCTTCGCCGCAAAAGGGCCTGTGTGTAGGCGACCTGGATGACCCAGGAGCCTGCCGAACCTTTTGAACTGTCGAACAACGCGCTTTTCCGGTGGATATAGAGAAATACCTCTTGGACAAGATCCTCTGCTTCAGCTTTGTCTCGGAGGATTCTTTGACCGACATTCCGAACGGGACGAGCGTAACGGCGGAAAAGCAGGGCAAGAGCTTCACGGTCGCCCCCACAAATGTCGGTAAGCAATACTTCGTCGGAAAGACCATTTAGAGTTCCCGCAGCCGCGGTCCGCACCGATGACCCAGTCGCTACGTCTGGCGCCAGTGCTACAGGGAGAAACCGTGTCGTGGCTGACGAGCTCATGCGATTTTCCATTCGCCAAGCGCTTGCTGCCCTTGTTGATAAATGACGAGTATTCTCCGTAGGAACATACTCGTCACATCGTCAAGATAACCTGCGGAATGCGGGCAAAAAAGAAACAAGTTCAGCCTCGCTCGGGTCCAGAAAGGGCTTTTGGAGATATTCTGCGAACCAGACGAAAGAAGATCGGGCTTTCCCAAGAACAGCTAGCTTTTGAAGCTGGATTTGATCGCACGACGATTAGCTTGATGGAGCGGGGGTTGCTCAGCCCAACATTGAGGACAATGGTACGTTTGTGCAGGCTAATGAGATTGTCACTCTCGCAATTGGCAAAACTGATTGAGGAATCAGAGCGTTTTTGATTCATAAGTCAAAGGCCAGAGCCGTATTTCTCTTCAACCTACTCTGGTCGCGGCACCCCTGAAACATAAATCTACATTAAACGTAGAATTTAGCAATAGTAATTCAACATTGTACGACCTATAGGGACCGCCGCTTTCCTCGTAGTGTTTTACACATCATGACCGCCAGAGCAGGTGATCTGTTTCGAGAAAGGTTAGCGCTCTTACGTAAAGCCAAAGGTCTCACCCAACAGGAGCTTGAAAAAAGAATAGGTAAACTTGAGACAGAGGCCGGCTATATCAGCCGTGTGGAAACCGGCAGTATTGAGACTCCTCCCTTCGAGGTCATAGATAGAATCGCGAACGAGCTTGATGTTGACGTGATTGAATTGTTTTTTGGAGAAGGACTGGAGAGTAATGCGCACCAATTGCGCGACAAAATTTCGAAGGTTCTCGCCTCTCAAGACGCTACGCAACTTCGAAAGATATACAGACTGATCTTGGTAAGCCTCGAGAAGTACTCCAAATAACAGGCGGAATGGGAAAAGCGGGTCTTATCCACACGATGTGCCCCTAAACCACTTGCACGACCTCGCCCAGCGCTTGTCCTTAATTACGGACACAGCGAAATCAAACGAAAAGAGTTTCCACAGGGTGGTAGGCTGCGGATGTTGAGGAACGTCCAATGCGAGGTTAATGCCGTGGGAGCGTCTCCACTTTCGGGGCATTCGACAACATTTTGTAATTCCTTTCCCTCGTGGCTCCGCTGGTCTTCTGTCGCCACGCTGGCGCTTTCTGTCGTTTTGTTTTGCATTTCTCTTTTTGCTTACAACCATCAGACGATCTTTGCAGAGACTTTGGTTCCCTCGCTTCTATTCGCATTGAGCTTCGCGGTGTTCTTAAACATCTTTTCCCTCTGGCGTCTCTGGAAAGAGCATCGGCAATCGGACCAAGCCTTTCGTGACACTGATTGCGAATTTTCGTCCATCTTCCATAACGTACTCGACGGAATCCTGATCGTAGACAACGAGGGCGATTGCTTGGACGCGAATCCCGCTGCGGCGGCTATCCTGCGAGTTTCAATCAACAGGTTAATCGGTCGCAACGTCGGTCAGTTCGTTACGGATCGTGATGCGTTTACACATCGATGGAACTTATTCCTCCGGAACACGAACCAACGAGGTCGCGCACAACTCACCGCGGGCGACGGAACACCCCTCTTCGTAGACTTCACCGCAGCCGCAAACTATCTGCCCGGACGGCATGTGGTAATCCTCTGTGACGTGACAGAACGCACGCACGCTGAGATGAAAATTAGCGAACAGCTCGATGCAGTAGAGCTTGCCCGGGCTGAAGCGGAAGCACTTCGCAAGGCGACGCTGGCTCTTAGTCAGAATCTAGCGATGGATTCTGTACTAGACACGCTGTTGCACTGCATTTCCGAATTGGTTCCGTTCGACAGGGCAACGGTGCTATTCGTGGAAGATGGATTCGATCTGATGGTCGCCCGCGAAGCTCCTCGAAGCCCGCCCAAAAGGATTGGCCTGACTTTGAACGTCTCTGAAAACGCATTCCTTCGGCGCATCCTTTTCGAGAAAAAGGCAATCCTGTTGGCAAATGTTGCCAACCAATCTGAGTGGCGGGGCGCGCCCCCGCTTGACCAGCTTCAATCCTGGCTAGGCATCCCGTTGGTGGCGGCTAGCCGCGTTCTCGGAATTCTATCGCTCGGAGCGAACGCGTCTTCTGTTTTTACCGCTGAACACCTGCGCCTCGCCAAATCACTAGCTGTGCCCGCCGCTGTTGCCATTCAAAATGCCAGAGTTCACGAACGCGCCGAAATCTACGCCTCCGAGCTAGAAGCCCGCCTACAGGAATTACGTGAGACCCAGAGAGCCTTGGAAAACGTAGAAGGAAAAAAGTTTCGGCCCCCCGAGCACTGAGGCTCGAACCACATAACATCGCCGCCTGCTCGAACGGTTCAGCTCCCGCTGCACCCGCATGGCGGTGGGGATCGAAAACAACGACGAGCGGAATTTCAAGGACTTCCTCAAATTCGATTCTCGAGGTCCGCAAACGCGAGTGGTTCAGTGCCGGCAGCTCCGTTTCTGACGGGCCTAGTGACGACACGTTGAGCCGCCTCCACGACAAGGGGTGCGGTGAGCGCGTAAATATCTCGCCCCGCGCCTAACCGGACATCGCTACTAGTACCGTCCCAACCGTACTAAGAATCTGTCTGTCTCCGTTGAAGTCCGAATTTCACGAGATTATTATTGGGTTGTCCGTGACACGGAAATCTGAACAGAAAGGCGGATCTTCGATGGAATCAATTGCACAATATAGGCGCGACGAAACGTGGGCACCGACCGAAAAGAAATTGGCGAGGATTGCTTTTGACAAGGCATTCGAGAGGCAGTGCACGGCGATCACTCAAGAAGCGAGACGAATGCTGGAGACTACGACTTCTCCATCTGACGTCTTTCGAGTTCAAGAATATCTTACGGAGCAGCGGAAAATTGTAGGTGGACTTTATGATTACCGATATTCACGGCTCTTAGGGGTTTTTGGCAGACTGCTATCAGATGGATGGTTAAGGGAGGGCGACCTTCACGGTCTCCAACCAGAGAAGATTGCCAAGATTAAGCATCAAGCAAGTTTTTTTGCTGAGGGTAATCTTTAGCCTCGATTGTGAGTGCTATCGGAATGTTTTCACCAATTGACCCTTTTCCTGCCTGCTGTGGTCGACTAGCATTGCAACGTTTCGTTGGGAGGAACTCCTCTATGCATGAGCTCGACCGTCGTTCGATGCTGAAAGTAGTCGCTGCACTTTCGTTGGGTCCTTATTCCGCCCTTGCGGACGAAAAAGAGGGCACGCTTCACTTCGTCGAAGCAGGTACTGATCGCACAGGGCAGCCGCACAAGGCCGCACGTGCCAACAGCCATTTGGACTTCAAAATCCTCACCCATGAGACCAACGGCGCTCTGTTCATCATGGAGAACCGCAATATGGTCCGTGGCGGACCACCGCGACACATTCACTATGAGCAGGAGGAATGGTTTTACTTCCTCGAAGGCAGCGACGAAGTGCTGTTGGAGGTCGGTGAAACAAAGTTGCGGCTGAAACCTGGCGATTCGGTTTTGGCCCCGAGAAACGTCCCGCACGTGTGGGCTTACCTCGGCCAGCAGCCCGGGCGAATGCTGTTCGCCTTCACCCCGGCGGCGAGGATTGAAAGCTTCTTCGAGGAGACCAGCAAGCCGGACGCTAAGGTAAACGACCCAAGTCGGTTCGAGAGACATGGCATGAAGCTAATCGGGCCGCCGTTGCTGGGCAGTTAAAGTTAAGCTTCGGCCTGTTTCGCAGAGCAGCCTCTCCAGGCGATTGCGCTCACAGCCTTTGCAACCGGGTCTGGGCCGGATTCTAGTCAAATGACGGGCTAACCGGATGTGATTCCGACTCATGTGGATCGATGTGGGAGTCCCAACCACTCCGTCGACTTGCCTGTGTAGTTCGCGTTACCGCAATCAGGTGGATTTGCTGATCGGCACTTGATGATTGCGGCGTTTATCAGGGATGTGCCCGGAATGTGGAATGTTTGATGATGAATCAGCGGGTGCCGAATTCTCTATCCCCACGTCTAATAATCGGTTAGACAAAGTGAGGTTGCATGTTCAGTGCTACTCGAATTCCTGCCCGGCGCAATGATTTCTCGCTTATTCATTCTGTTCGGAAGCTCATGCTTACCTGCCTGCTTGGCCTCGGAGTTTGCGCTGGGCTTTGTTCACAGGCTACCGCCCAGCAAACCAGCCAACCATCCGATGCGCAGGCTCTGGTGCAGCGTGCGTGGGAAGTGATGGGGGGCGGGCAAACCGCTGGAATGCTTGTCCACTATCGCGCTTCTGCATCTCTTTCACAGAACTATCAGTCGGACCGCATGTATCCTCCTTTTCTCGATTTTTTCCAGGAGCAGGAATCTTGGTTCAATCCGCGAACTGCCGTGGAGCGTTCGAACATCCAGTCCTCATATCCGCTATCGAAATCTCAGAATTCCGTCCTGCTCACCGACGCCGAGCGCGCATTTTCCGCGGCGCAGAATGGACTGCAAAGTTTGTCCCGCTCCGATATGCAGCGTCGCTACCTGAATCCGTGGCTGGTGATCAGCGACTGGACGAAGGCAGGCGGAGCGCGTGTCAGTGGCACCGAACGATACCGAGATTTCGCCCGTACGGTGCTTGCCCGGCAAACGGCGCAAGGCGAGCAGCGGCTCTTTCTCGATCCCAAATCTGGCTTTCCCGTAAAACTAGAGTTGACCGCCAAGCATTATTTGTGGGGGCAGCGTCATATCGAATATGTCTACACGACTTGGGTCAGCGAAAGGGGTATCGCTTTCCCCGGTGCCAGCTATCTGCTCGCTGACGGCACAACGGAAATCTCCCAGACCATTGGAGAGGTCGAGTTGATCGCCGCAGCCGGCGCCCCTTCGCTCTCTCTTCCGGCAGAACCGCAACACTCCGAAGATACGCTTCCCCGGTTCTTGCAGCCGCTGCCGCTCCAGGTTACGCAGGTCGGCCCGGCAGCGTACATCCTGCAAAATCCCGGCTACCGCGAAGTTGTCACAAGAATCGGTGATGAGGTTTTTCTACTCGACGCGACCCAAGGCGAGCAACGAGCGCGGGAAGACGAGGAACAGATCGCTAAACTTTTTCCTGGCAAGCACAAGATTACCGTAGTCGTGACCGACCTGGCATGGCCGCACGTCTCCGGACTTCGTTACTGGGTCGCGTCGGGAGCCACCGTCGTCGCACATGCCACAGCGCACGATTTCTTGCAAAGCGTGATTGACCGCAGGTGGACACTCGCGCCCGATTTTCTGGAGCAGCATCGGAAGAATGCCAAGTTCAAATTTAGAGGTGTGGACGGCCACTATGACCTCGCCAACGGCGCGCTTACCCTACATCCCATCGACGGCATCGGGAGCGAAGGGGCGCTCATGGCTTTCCTTCCATCCGATCGCTTCCTTTGGGCTTCGGATTTCATTCAAACGGTCGACGAGCCCAGCCAATACGCTTCGGAAGTGTGGAAAGCCGCGCAGCGCGACAATCTTCACCCCGAGCGCACCGCTGCGGAGCACCTGAACTTGACGCCGTGGTCGAAAATCGAGGAACTGCAAAAACCGCAGCAAACCGCGCCCTAACTTCGCCATTCCGGCAAGACTCCGCTTACCCGGACAAAATTGCCCCGTTTTTGCTGCCTTTCATGCAAGAACGCGCACCAGTTCGCGTGATCTTCCGATTCGACAGCGCCGAACAGGCACACGCCTGGTAGCAATCAGACCGATTCGGCAAGCTGCCACTGAGGGTCAAACGTTTCTCGCCGACGGCGTCGCCCCATAATCATCGTGTAACGGGCCAGTTCCGATTGGTACGCTCACCTTGCCAATGGCATTCGCTGAAATTGTTAGCGTAGGTAGGTGAACCGCGCACTTCCTTGCCTTGAAATATATTCGGGCCGGTCACAGCATTTTCTAAGAGTGCCACGGGAAAGACCGATATATCATTCTACATCCGGCCCGGGTTACGTCACGTTCACCGTACGAGGAACTATCGGGACCGAGGCGCGGACCTTCCGAGATTGGGTCATCCATAAGTACACGAAAGCCGATGGCAGATTGGCAAATGCGAGAAAAGCGGCCGCTCCGGGGACCGGTGCGCGAGGAAGCGGGCCCGGCACTCAAGAACTACATCACGCCCGCCGGATTGCAGCGACTGAAAGACGAGCATGTGTTCCTACTGAGTCGCGAGCGGCCCGCAGTGGTGGAAGTCGTGGCGTGGGCTGCTAGTAACGGGGACCGCAGTGAAAACGCCGACTACGTCTACGGCAAACGACGGTTAAACCAGATCGATTCGCGGATTCGCTTTCTCACGAAACGCATTGACGCAGCCGTGGCCGTAGATCCCGTAGCTCCGCGGCCAGGGTCCGTCGCTACGCGCGTTTTCTTCGGCGCAACCGTGACCTACAAGGACGCCGCCGGCCGAGAACACGTCATCTCGATCGTCGGCATCGATGAGGTGGACCTCGACCGCGGCTACATCAGCTGGCGCTCACCTCTCGCTAATGCGCTGATGAAGGCGAGCCCCGGCGACCGCGTGGACCTGCGCGCGCCAGCAAAGACCGAGCGCCTTGAGATCATCGAGGTCGAATACGCGCCGATTCCCATGGATCCTTTCCGCGAACCGCTAGGAGCTCAGTCGAAACCCAAGGTCGAACGCTCCTAGACCGAGCCGCCCGACTCCGTCAGAAGGATTCGATCCAGGACCCACTTTCACCGGTAACGGCGTCAGTCCGGAGTTGACCCGCCAGCGAGATGTTCCTGCCAAAGTTGCCAAAGCTCCGAGGCAATCTTCTTGTAGTGCTCTTGCGGGCCGGCCGTGCCGGAGTCAAACCGTCTGACAAACTCTGCGTGTACAACTTGGTGGATGTCGGTCTCAGAGCAACAACCGTTCAGCTTCGGTAAAATCGTACCTGCTTCGGGTTCATATTCGTCCGTGTTCGACAGTGAGACAAATCCAAGAACTTGTCCGTATCTCAACTTATGTCACGGAGGCTCATTGTCGGCTTAGTTGGAATGGTCCTACTCCTCGCAATTCTTCTTTGGCTGAGTGTTCCAGCTTGAGGCCTGGCGCCGCGGAACTCTTACTGCGTGCCAAACCTTTCGCGATAAGCGCTCGGCGAAACTCCGGTATGCCGCTGGAACAATGCGCGGAAGAAAGCAATGTCCTGATAGCCCACCGCGTCGCTGATCTCCTGCATGGTGCGGTAGTTGCTCTCTAACATCCGCTTAGCCGCGGCGACCCGGAGTTTCTGCAAGTAAGACAGGGGACTGTCGCCGGTTGCTTGCTTGAAACGGCGGACGAAGTTGCGGACACTCATCCCGACGCGCCTTGCCGGATCTTCCAACGGGAACGTCCTGGCAAAATTCTTGTGCATCCATTCTTGCGCGCCGGCGATGGCGTCATCGCTATGGTCTGTCTTCAGCGGAACGATGGCAAATCCGGCTTGCCAGGCGCGCGGCGTTTCAATGAGTAATGCCTTGGCGGTCTGCATCGCGATTTCGTGGCCACAGAATCTCTCCACCAGATAAATGCTGAGGTCCAACGACGCGTTCACTCCTCCACCACAATAAAATCCGCGGTCTTCGGTGACCATCAACTCCGGCATCCAGTTGACGCGAGGATATTTTTGGCGGAATCGCTCGGCCAGCCCCCAATGAGTCGTGGCGCGCTTCCCGTCGAGTAAACCGGCCGCGGCGACCAGGCCCACCCCGGAGCATACGCTCGCGACCGCCACGCCACGGCCACTCCGGCGCTTCAGCCAGGGCACTATCGGCTCGTTGCGTTCAAGCACGTCGTCAACGCTCAATCCCGTTGTAGGAACAAAGATGAGATCGGTCTTGCCGACGTCCCGGAGAGCGACGTTCGGGCGAATCTGAATTCCGCCATCGCAACTCACTGGCCGGCCATCGGCCGATGCGGTGGTGACGCGAAAGCGCGGAGTCATCTGTGTCCCGATGAGAATGTTCCACAACGAACCCGCATGGCGGAAAACTTCCATTGGCCCAATAGCAGTTGAGGAAAACATCTGGTCGAGAAGAAGGACCGTAATCTCTTTCACGATTCGCCTCGCAGCCATGGAAGTCCCCTTGGCCTAAATGCCTATCTACAATGGCAAATCTGCCATCTTGATGCAAGTCGGTTCTTCGGTTACTTTGGGGCAATCGAACGCAATTTGTTTCAGAAATCAGGCAAAAGAAAGGAAGCAACATGGCTACTGCACAAAAACTCTCGAGTGCTGTTAATGGAGTTGCCGTTGACGACCTCTTCGCTACCATCGAGGCTGTCAAAGCCACGCCGTCCGTCGCCAAATTCAAGTTCCGCATTCGAAACCAATGGGAAAACGGCAGCCGCAACTGCTCCACTGCAGCGAGGTTCTCCGGCGCCAATCAGGAGCTGTCGCATCCCAAGCCATTTTCGTTGGAAGCCGATGAGCCTGCCATTCTGCTCGGCAAGGATATGGCCGCCAATCCAGTCGAATACCTGCTCCACGCTCTGGCATCCTGCATGACCACTTCGATGGTCTATCACGCGGCGGCGCGCGGAATTCACATCGAGCGGGTCGAATCCTCCTTCGAAGGCGATATTGATCTGCACGGATTTCTCGGCCTGGATCCGAGCGTTCGCAAGGGCTACCAGGGAATTCGCGTGCGCTTCATGATTCGCGCCAACGTGCCCGATGACCAATTGCAGGAAATTGTCCAGCTTGGCACGAGATTCTCACCCGTCTTTGATTCGCTGACGAATGGAGTGCCCGTCTCCGTAGCCGCGGAGCGGTTGTAGGTTTTAGAAGTGCTGCAACTCGGGAAACAAAACGAGTTTTACCAACTCAAAAGGAGAAACCCATGTCACAAACGAAAAAAGCAACTCACAAATGGACGCTAAGGATCCTGAATTTCGGCCTCCTGTGCGGCGCGGTTGCCATCGCCCCGCTTTTCGCGCAGAACGCCCCCCATCAGGATCATGGCGTGCCTGCCAAGCTGGTTCAAGAGGTTCGCGAAGCAACGCGGCAGTTTCTTGACGTCAACAACGCCGGGCCAGCGGGATATGGACCGGCTTTTGGCTGTGTCAGCGGTCCGGATCACGGCGCGATGGGGATTCACTATATCAATGGCGCTCTGGTGGGCGACGGAGAGATTGATGTGGCGCATCCTGAAGCTTTGATCTACGAACCGGAGGGGAACAAACGCCGGCTGGTCGGCGTCGAGTACATTGTGGACGCGGCCACCTGGCTAGGCAACAAGGACCACGACAACCTTCCCCCGGTGCTCGAAGGCCAGACATTCCAGTTCATTGGCGCGCCGAACCGCTTTAACCTGCCAGCTCTCTTTGAGTTGCACGTGTGGGCCTGGCGCGACAATCCGCAGGGCGCCTTCGTAGATTGGAACAACAACGTGACTTGCGAGGGTCAGTAAGCCCGTCGATCCATTCGTTCTAACGTCGACCAGGCTCGCTCAGATTTCCAATTTGAGCGGGCCTTGGTTTCTATCCCAAGTGATTTCTCGCCCTTGGTAGTCTGCTCACCGGACTCGTGTCCAGTTCGCTGGCTCATCAGGACGTAGACTGAACGCTCTTCGCTTTGTAGTGTTGAGAGCCATGGATAGTCGTCGTACGCCAAAATCTTGGTCACGGGAAGACGATTTCAGCCAACGCATGCGGTCCGGCGAACGCAAACGAAATCTACTGAGAGTGTGAATATGAAATGGTTTTCCACGCAGTGTACGCAATGGTTGCTGTTTTTCGGGCCGATCGCTGTGCTTTTGCATATGAGCGTTACGCCAGCGCATGCGCAGGCCAACAATTATGAATTCAACGATTCACATTTCCACTTGACCAACAACGTTCAGGAAGGCCCCAGCATCCGAGATTTTCTGAACATGATGGGAAGCAAAGCTGGCCGCGTAGCCGTTTTCGGAGTTCCCCTGCAGCAACAGTGGTCGTATCGTGTTGACGGGGACCAAGCGCCGACATACTACCTGCACTCAGACGCTCCGCTGTACTACTACTCGTTTACGGACGCATGGATCGCCATGGCCTACAAGTCCTTGCCGAAGGAACAGCAAGCCCGCTTTGATCCCATGATCACCGGCTTCAACCCCACAGACATGTATGCGGCGGACCACATTCGCAGGGTGCTCCAGACCTTCCCAGGCGTGTTCACCGGCATTGGCGAATTCACGATTCACAAAGAGTTTGTTTCGGCAAAGATACCGGGCGAAGTCGCCAGCCTTCAGAACCCGGCCCTCGATCGGCTACTCGATTTTGCCGCGGAAGTTGGTCTGGTAGTCATACTGCACAACGATATCGACATACCCATTGCAAAAGACATTGCAAAGAACCAATCCGAACCTGCCTATCTGAGCCAGATTAAGGCCGTCTTTAAGCGGCATTCCAGCACGAATATCATTTGGGCTCACATGGGTCTAGGACGTTTGGTGGCGCCGCCCAAGGGACACCTTGCCCAGATCGAAGCGATATTGCGCGATCCCGACTTCAGTCATGTTTACGTCGACGTCTCCTGGGACGAAGTTGCAAAATATTTTGTCGCCAGCCAAGAAGCGACAAAGGGACTGGCCGATTTGATGCAACGTTATCCGGATCGCTTTCTGTTTGGCTCGGACAGTGCCGCGCCGTCGGACCGGTCCAAGTATTTGAAGGTCTTCAATCAATACGAGCCTTTGTGGAAGTCACTCGATGCGGAAACCTCCCGGAAAGTACGGTTGCAAAACTACGAACGCATTTTCGACGAAGCACGCCGCAAAGTGCGGAGTTGGGAGAGCGCTCACGTGCCCGGCTAACCCCTGACCAGCCGGATTGCCGGACGATGACCTTCGACCGATAGTGAAACGCGGCAGTGGATTTGGCTACGATCCTGATTCAGGGTTGCAGCGAGACGATGTAGGCCGTGAGGTCGACGATGTCCTGATCTGTGAGGTGCGCGACGATAGGCTTCATGAGAGCGGCATAACGGCCGCCGCGGGCGCCGCTCTTAAAGTCGTACAGTTGCCGGGCTGTAGCGGCAGAAGAGCGCCCTGCTAGAGGCGGGAAGATGTCTCCGATCCCCTTCAAGCCCTCTCCATGACACGTGGCACACGGAACAGTCCGCCCAGAATCGCCGGTCTTGGCCAAAATCTCGCCCCTCTTGATGCTTCCGTTTGGCACATATGCGATGAACCCCGGTGTGGCATCGCGCAACATTGTCCGATTTACGTCTTCCGGCACCTCGATGATGCGTATCCCGATCGGCTCTTTGGCTCCGGTTGCATCCACCAGCTGTACGTTATGCGGTCCGGGATGTGTTACCGGCACGGTATCCGTCTCGATGACGCGAGTACTTCGAACTGCCGGCACAGAGTAAAAATACTCCCCCGCGAGTTTCGCGTCCTCTGCGTCGATCGCTTTTGCAACTGGGATCATGTCATTGACAGTTGCGTGTGCCACGGAGCCACGCCGCTTGCCGTCCTTCATGTCGGCGAGTTGCTGCAGAAAATACGCAACGGGTAGTCCCCGAAGATCGGCCGTGTCGGGCTTGCCTCGCCCATCGATGAGGTGACATTGCCCGCACGCATTGTACGCGCCTTTCTTTCCCGAAATTACCGGAGCCGGCGGCGCAGGGTGCAACTCCGGGAACCAATCGACCGTGCTGGTGCTCCGGTTAATCTGCGTATCCGTATAGCTCTTCGTGCTTCCGGGAATATGGAAGAGCTGGCCATCGTCGGGTTTCGCAGGCTCGTGTACGCCCCTCGGCCAAGGCCAATCGGGATAGTCAGTCCTGACGACATTTGCTGGAGGATCGGACGCCGGCTTCGCCGCAGTCTGAGATGCATGAGAAAGCTGCGTCACGGCGAACACGGAGAAGATCAGGCAACCTGCCGATACAGCGCACAACAAGAGGAGTGATCGGTGATTCATGCCAAGAGTCTAGCGTACAGCGCTTCGGAACGCGCGCTTCCTTCAGGTTGATCGGCGTTAACCAAGCAGTGGCCGATGGCGGCTTGCTGTTCGCCATAGTCTAAAAATAACCGACTTTCAGGCGTTAGGTGTTTGAGCCTCTTACTTCGGTGCCGGTGCCGGCTGGTTTTCACTTGTCGGAGGGACGATCCCCTTGAGTCGCAAATAGGTCACCATGTTCCCGTAGTGCTCATCCGTGTGCGCCGTATTGATCGAGAATACCGTCAGCTTCGCCAAGTTGAAGTTGAAGAGTTTCACCATATCGCTGCCTTTTGCATCGGTCATGCTGTCGAATGCTTTGTTGCAGTACGCAACTCCATCCTTGAGCGCAGCCACCAGGTCGGCTTTTGACGTCTTCGTTTTTTCGATGTCTTTCGCTGGGTTTGCTTCACCGATGGCCTGCGAACAAAACATATACGAAGCGTCGGCCACGTGGCCAACGAGCTGGCCAAACGTGCGAACCTCCGGTGTCGGTTTGAAGGAATAGCTTTCTTCGGGCATTTTCTGCGCCGCACCGACGACCGCGCTGCTCACAAACGAGTAAAAACCCTTTTCGCTCGCTGTAATCGGGTTCGCGGGTGGAGCGGAGGACGCCGGTGGTTTCTCCTGCCCGAGCAAACAAACAGCAACTGCCATCATAGCAACAAAGACGAAACCGAGTTTCTTGTTCATGGACACACCTTCACGAATTCACTACCAGCTTTCGGGTCGTCGGGGATCTCGCTTCCGAACACCCGCAATCTACTATACGCACGAAGTGCCAAATCGTTTCGCGTTAGACAGTAAGTCCCGGCAAGTTCGCGCTATCAAGACTTAGTGCAGTCGCTCTCGGCTAGGCGAATCGTTCCTAAAAACTACTTAAGTTGACGTACTGCCTCTGCCATCAGGAGCCTGGCGAAATGATCCTGTTTCTGCTGTTCGAGCGCCGTGTCCTCTTCCCTGCTTGGCTTCACTGCGGGTTTAGCCCTCGGTTTGCGAAGATCGCTTTCAAAACGTGCTGCGATATCGGATTTTAGCTGTTCAAGATAGCCCGATCTCATGATATCCCCCTAAGTAAAATCGGCGCCTTAATCTTTGCATATAGACATTTACAGCATTGATTCTTCGAACGGACGGATGTGTCCGATCCGGTACCGGGCTTTAGTTCAGGTCAGTGTGTTCAAATCTCCTGACTGATGCCGAACTTGGAAAAGTCATTCCGCGACGAGAACAAACGAGTCGGATTATCGGACATATGATTTTGAGACGATTCCAGCCCGGCTAGCGTTAATCTGGCACTAGACGGCCCTGAAACTTCTGACCCAGAAGTACAGTCGCACAGCCAGCAAGGAACAAAAGGAACATCTGAACCGAATCTGTCCTCCTGGACACTAGCGCTGCCTTTCGGGCGTCTCTATCTTGTCAGTAGATCGTCCGACGAGCGGCCCCCTCCAGCTCTCTGGCCTGCGCGGAAGACAACACAAAGACCGCGTTCGACGCCGTCTTGGAGGGATATGTGAAAAGGCATTCTTTTCTAGCGCTGGTATTCGCGCTGGCCGCAGCAAAAGCTTCAGCCCAAACGACAGTTGCCGATTTCGACAGCCCCGCGTGCAGCGGAAGGGGCGTCGGCGTCTATCAAGGAATCGACTTCAGCCAATCTCCTTGGAATTGCGAAAATCCCGGGCTGACGGGGCAGACAGGGACAAGCATCTCCTGGTATCGCCGTATCAACAGCGGACAGTTCAACCTGCAGACGCCCGGGACACTTCTTTCGCTGAACGCGGCGACGTCCACCGGATCGGGAACGCTGACGATTTCGACCGATGCAGGAGAAAGCTTTTCTCACCCGATCAACACCACGTTTCAAACGCTGCTGACAGGTTTCAAGAAAGCTGCGTCGATAATCACGGTGAACTATCCGGGGGGCCGGACGATCGAACTGGACAATATCACGTACCAATCGGGAAGCGTGTCATCGACCCCGGGGGCGCTGACACTAATGGCTACTCTGACTTGGGACGACGGCTCACCGGTGGCAGGCAGCCTGATACTTTCCCAACTTACCGGGCCAGGCTCGTCGACCCAGCTCGGCATGTTTGCGATAAATTCCTCAGGCGGCGCCAGCGGAACCGTGAACATTGACCTCACGCAGCCTGATCCCTTGACGTTTCAAGTTGTCCTGCTTGGAACGAACAACGCGGCAGTGGGAGCACCGGCGACCTTCCAGGTCAGCAGGATAATGTTTCCTTCGAACTTAACCGGAATAAACGCGAAAATCATTTTGTCGAAATCCACGATGACGATCAAGTCATTCAATATGGGATTGGTGCCATAGCACATCAAGTGGCTCACTGACAGTTCTTCCAAAATCAGTTCTTTCTGAAACCACTCTACGGCGGTTCATTCTGCTACGATGGATATAATCGGTCACTCTATAACCGTTAGTTTAGATTACCTAATTGGTATCACTTGCTACTGCTTGTTCGAGTGTTGAATTTCTCTGCGACCCAAGGCGTTTTCATTCCAATCGCGCACCAAGGTCGAATCCTGTTACATCACCACATGGACGAGTACCGCGTTTACCAGGAGCTGTCTCTACGGGAAGGACTGGCGCGTGTATCTCACCACTTAAAAGCACCGATCAACAAGTGTTTTGTAGCATAGACCAGAGGAGCAAATACAAACGTGCTGACCAGCCAAATCTCGAAGATATTGGTCGCAAAACTGAGGTGCCACGCCCAACGTATGGAGGCGAGAAGAACAAAGATGACAAACCCATAGAGGAATGTCTCGCGGACAAAGATCCAGGCGTTCTTCTTCGACCTAACAGACCATTCTGGTTCCATGTCGCCGATAGGGAAACATATATGCGTCCGCGAGATCAAGTCTGCAGGTACTGGTAGCCACTTCTCCGGTTTCGGCGTTTATCAGGCGCTATCCCGTAGATCAATCCCAGTAACTCTTACCTTTTTTCAATTCAACTTTGTTTGACCCGCCACTTTTATACCGGAATTCGCCTTTAAGCACTCCGGCCCGAATGCTCCCCGTGAATTCCCCAGCGTATGGAGACGATCCTGGAACTGCAAACGACACCGCATCGTTCTTTATCTGAATATCGACCACAACCAGTTCCTCGGGTGCTCCTTCCGAAAACTGAATCACGCCTTGAAAACCCTTTCGGGTGTTAACGATTCTGATTTCGGTGCCTAGAACGTCGCCTCCCTGCGCGTTGTAAAACATGTCGCTGTAAGTGCCCGTAAGACGAGGGGCGGCCGGTGCTTTGCCCGTCTTGTTCTGGCTCGCAATCCGCTGAGAGCCAAAGATGATCAAGAGTGCAACGAAGGAGATGCGCAGGATTGTTTGGTGCATTTGAATGCCCCCCTCTGGGGAATTCTATGCTAGCGATTCCATCGAAGGCGGGAAACCTGATTTTACTTTTTCCGATTACCGCGTTATACGTCCAGTGGAGTTTTTCAAATCTAATCGTCTACTGGCTCCTGCCGATAGCGGCCATTCGACCAAAAGTAGATGTCTGCTTCGTATTCCTGTTCTGCAGAATCTGTCATCACAATGCCGTCTGTAGCCTGCACCTGAAATTTTCTCTTGGACTCTTCACCGAAGAACTTGCCGAGGGAGACTCTCCGAATAAAGTAATTAGAGGCTCCGTGGTCGTCGGACTGCTCCACAACAGTCGCTTCATACGATGACTCTCCAGTGTTGCGGCTGTAAACCAGAAACCTGTACCCGGCATCCGGATGACCAATGGGGACAAGCAGAAGAGCATAAGAGTGTGTTTTCGCGCTGTTGAATAGCCCCACGGCGATTCCGGGACATGCTGGCGGCTTTTTACCTGCCCAAGTCTTCCGAGTGAAGTCGCTTAGATTTGCTGGTTCCTGAATTTTCCAGGAGCCAAAATCGCGCTTCAGACTATTTTGAATGTCCGGAGGCAGTGAACCCAATTTACAGGGCGGCGGTCCTTCTTGGCCATTCACCGTCCCTACGAGGAAACCTGTGAGAATGATGCCGAAAACAAAATAACGCAACTGTGAGCGCATCAGGGAATTATGGGTTCCACTAAGACGCCGCACAATAGAACCAAAGGCCAGGATTTCTCAGCGGACGTATAGTCGCGTTACCGGAGAAGTCAAATCCACATGGACGAGTACGGCGTTTACCAGGATCTGAGCCCGAGATGGTAGCCTTGTGCCCGTGAGACCTGCACGATGAGGTCGCTTGGAAGGACGAATTTCCATGCCACGCACTATTCTGGTTTTGTCCGTGTTGCTGACGGCCGTAGTTGCTGTACCGGCACAAGATTCTTCCGAAGCCTTGCCAAGAGTGATTCGACATTCCGAACCAATTTATCCTCCGCTGGCACGTCAACTCAGCGTCGACGGAGCAGTGCTCGTCAAGGTCACGACTGACGGCGAGTCGGTTCGCAATGCAGAAGCTGAGACAGGGAATCCGTTGCTCCGCAAAGCTGCCGAAGAAAATATCCGGACGTGGAAATTTGCGACTCATACGCCAGTCACGTTCCACGTGACTTTCCGCTACAAAATTTTGCCCAGCGCACAGAACATTGAATTTCTGGAATCACCGGCCGTTGTTAGAATCGAGGCGTCTCCGCCGAAACTTGATGTCGATGCCTCGATAGTGCCTCACGGGGCGTGGAAGGCACAATTGACAAGTCCGCAGGGCAAATCCAGTCGAACATTCAATCTATCCTATTTTGCTTCAGGCAGTGACTACCTGAGCGGTAGCGCCGTAAGTCCGAATGGTGAAAGTGAAGGAATTGATTTTGGTCACAAGGAAGGAGACTTTCTGGCCTTTGCCATAACGGTTACACGGCCTCACGGGCAGAAAGTGAAGACGTTTTTCATTGGAAAACTAAAGGGAGATGAAATCATAGGAACCTTCATTGATGACGATGGAATGAGAGGAGAGTGGAAGGCCGTCTGGGTAGCTGACAGGTCCTAAGTCCTGATTTGCAGTAATCGGAAACTTGAGTCCACATGGACGATAACTGCGTTTATCGTCCATCTCTAACAATGTCGGCTCTGTCAAACTCTTTTTGAGCACACTTCTTTCTTTTCACTTGAAAGAGTTTCCTCTTTCGCTCTTTTTTGTTTTCTTGCTTCTACGCATCGACGACCACGGCTCGTTTGTAATCTCTCGGGCAACTTCAGTTCGACCCAACCATCTCTTCGATCAAAACTTCGACCATGATTACTTGTTCAAACTCCCTTTCGAGGGAGCGGGACGCCCAATCAAGTGGACGGCGTTCTACTTCGCGCCATGTCCGGTACCGAGCTGTCCCGCGTACGAACCGAACTCTAACGACGGTGAATACTCACAGCCATTCCGCCACATCCAGTACAAGCGAACCCCCAGCTTCCGCCCCATCGCGACCTTGGCAAT
>Ga0247682_1000040_pt1 | contig 55847 bp, 42 predicted proteins | sample CNK23_metaG_FD_190130 | JGI IMG/M metagenome (GOLD analysis project Ga0247682, IMG submission 190130) | Soil microbial communities from Purdue University Martell Research Forest, Indiana, United States - CNK23 | ecosystem: Environmental > Terrestrial > Soil > Temperate forest > Bulk soil...
TTCCCAAATGCCCCCACAGTGCTAATCTTCTCCACAGCCGGTCTCCTTTCTCTTGTGCTTCAAGCACGTCGATCATTGGGAGCGTAACGCATCCCGCTGGAGACCGGCCTTCTCATCCCATCTGATAGGTCGTGCCAGGAGTTACACTTCTTCGGTTTGAACTGCTGCCCTCAATCAGCAGAAGAGCGCATAAGATTTTACAGAAGTACGACTTCTCCGTCTCTGATTATGAACTCGGTTGAGTCGATCTTATGTGCTATGCCTGTCGCGTCCGTTACGATGACGTTCCCGCTGGCTTCAATTGTTTGAGCCTGCCTGTCGTACACCACTTTCTGCGCTTCAAGCGAGAACAGGTTGTAGGCCACAAACACGGGTACGTCGGGCTGTGAAGTCTGCTGACTTCTGTAAATGTAGCCACGCGAAGTGGCGTCTCGCTGCGGATACCTTACATACAGCTCAAGAGGTGCACCGTCTTTGGCCGGTAGAGGGAAAAAATCCTCACTTCCGCAGGAGTTCTTCCACTCCTCCACCCGCTGAGCCTCGGTGTCAACGCCCACCACCGCGCCGCAGCTCATCCTTGCAGAGTACAGAGTTCCGTTCAGTGTGATAGTCGTCGCCGAGCGGATGCGGATTAGTCGTCTATATTCAGTCACCGCCAGGCCCGTAATCTGGGGACCACACGCCGTCATTTTGTACACACCGATGGGAAGATCAACTTGGTAAGCACCCTTTTCATCGACCGTTACGGTTCTGGTTATCAGTTCCCCTTGGAACGTGACCTCAGTTCGAGGGACGGCAACGTCAGAGTCTTCGTCGCCCACCCTCGCAGCGCCAGTCACTTGCTCGCCGCAAAGCCTTAGCCTGCTACGTCGGACGGGTAGGCCGTTAGGGAGAGAATCCATCGGGCTGCTAATGGTCCCCTGAATATGAAATGTCACCGGTTTAGGACCACTTGGAGCAAATCGTCCGAATCCGGGGGCGAGGAGTAGCAAAGCTACGATGACATTCGTGGCCTTGGGTTTAGGTCGAGTTGCGAAGTAATCCTTCCATAGTTCAAACATTCTTTCTTCGTTTCCCGTAGGCGCTCGCATATCGAACACAGAGTAACAAATGTGACGCTGACCGACCTAGTGCCTGATTAACGCTTACCGGACATCTCTAACAATGTCGGCTCTGTCAAACTCTTTTTGAGCACACTGCTTTCTTTTCACTTGAAAGAGTTTTCTCTTTCGCTCTTTTTTGTTTTCTTGCTTCTACGCATCGACGACCACGGCTCGTTTGTAATCTCTCGGGCAACTTCAGTTCGACCCAACCATCTCTTCGATCAAAACTTCGACCACGATTACTTGTTCAAACTCCCCTTTCGGGGAGCGGGATGCCCTTTGCCTCTCCCAATGGTCTGTTCAACTTGAGCAGACTCGCCGTTTGGTGGCTCAGGCTCGGCGTTACCATCGAGAGAATCCAGCCTGGCCATCCGCAACAGAACGGCCGCCATGAACGCATGCATCGAACTTTAAAAATCGAAGCTACGCGCCCGGCAGTTCTAACTTCCTTCAGCAACAAGCCAAGTTCGACGCTTTCGTTCACGAGTTTAACTACGAGCGTCCGCATGAAGCTCTCGATATGAAGTGCCCTGGCGAAGTTTATAAGGCTTCCACGCAGCAATATCGGGGCATAGGAGAACTTTCCTATCCTTTCCACGATCGCACCGCTCTGGTTACCTACTGCGGAAGGATCTGCATTTTCAAAAAAAAATAAATCTCAGCACTTCTCTGGCGGGTCAAGCCGTCGGTATCAGGGAGGTCGATGATGGCATCTGGCTGGTGACTTTTATGGACTACGATCTTGGTTACATCGATCTAGAGGAAAAAACCCTGCAGCCCCTAAACAACCCTTTTGGCCCAAGGGTGTAAACTATGTCTTCGGAACGTTCTGTAAAGGATCTCTCCGGACTGTACATTCTATAAGTGGCGGAGAGGGTGGGATTCGAACCCACGGTAGGGGTAAGCCTACACACGCTTTCCAAGCGTGCTCCTTAAACCGCTCGGACACCTCTCCGCATGTAAGGACAACCCTACCAATTTAGCAGAAACGAACGCGAGGCGCACGGAGGCTGTTGGGAAGAGTATGGTGTGTCTGCTAAAATTTACGTGCGGTTCCGGGATCGTCTAATCGGTAGGACATGAGCCTTTGAAGCTCAGTATCGTGGTTCGAGTCCACGTCCCGGAACCAATTTATTCCCCGCTCAGATTTCGTTTTTTCGCATTGAATCCAGCACGTAATCACAGGAACGTACGCACAACGCCATGATAGTGAGCGTGGGATTTTGGCATGGATTGGACGTGAAGCCGCTGGCATCCATGACGAAAAGGTTCTTGATGTCGTGCGACTGCTGAAACTGATTGAGAACGGATTTCTTTGGGTCGACTCCCATACGCGCGGTGCCTGCTTCGTGCAGGGCCCACCGCGGGGCGGAGGGATGCGCATACGTGCGAACATTCTTTGCGCCCGTAGCTTCGAGCATTTCGCCGGCTGACTCGCCGATGTCTTTGATCATGGCGGATTCATTTTCGCTGTCGGCCATGTGAATTTTGAGGACGGGAATTCTGTAGACGTCTTTCACGGACGGATCGAGTTCGACGAAGTTTTCCCAACGGGGCAAGACTTCGCCGAAACCCGTGATGCCAACGCGAACTCTTGGTTCGCGGAGTGCTTTTTTATAGGCGTCGCCGAAACCTGAGGCTTTCCAATTGAAGTCGACGCTGGATTCGCCTTCATAGCCGTAACCGCGAAGGAAACTCTTGGCGGCAGGCTGACCGGGAAGATTGCGGAAGCGCGCGACGTAGATCCCAACGGGTTTTCTCGGACCACCCATGGAGGGAGTTGCGCCGAACGCAGGAAAGTCTCCGCTTCCGCCTGCGCTGCGGACGTGAGCGGTGAAATAGCGGCCAAGAACGCCGCTGGAATTGCCGAGACCATTTGGATATTCGCGGGTTGCGGAATTCAAGAGGATGCGGGTGGATTCCTGCGTCTGGGCGCAGAGAATGAGTGTCCGCGCATGAATTTCGTGCGTTTGTTTTGTATTGCGATCGATATAAAGAATCCCGCTGGCGCGATTCTGCGGTCCGTCCAGCAAGACTTTGTGGACCATCGCATTCGAAATGAGCGTGCAGTTGCCTGTGCGTAGGGCGTCAGCGACGGTGGTAAACGCAGAGTTGAAATAGGAATGAGTCATGCAGCCGCGCTCGCAGGGACCGCAATAGTGGCAAGCGCCGCGACCGGAGAGCGGCCGCGTCAGATTCGCAGATCGCGCGGACATGCCGAAACGTCCCATTTTTGTTTTTAGGCGATCGCAGAAAAGCGATTCCTGGCAGGTGAGCGGCATCGGCGGTTGAAACTGGCCGTCGGGCAAGTAGTCAAGACCTTCCTTCGAACCACAGATGCCGACATATTTTTCGACGAGGTCGTAGTAAGGTGCGATGTCTTTGTAAGCGAGCGGCCAATCTTCGCCGAAGCCGTCATGCGATGCGGATTTGAAGTCTAGGTCGCTAAACCTTAGCGAGACTCGGCCCCACACGTTGGTGCGGCCACCAGTCATGCGAACGCGGCCCATCCAGAGAAACGGCTGGTCTTTCGGTGTGGTGTAAGGTTCTTCTAGATCGTTGGCAAACCAACTGGCCGTGTATTCGTTGCAGACATCGAAAACGGACTGGACGGGACGTGTCTTGCGAATAAGCTCCGCAGCCATATTGCGGTACTTCAAAGAAAATGCCGGCTGATGTTCGGAGAAATTCTTGTCAATTTGCGGACGACCCGCTTCGAGAAGCGCCACCTTTAGGCCGGCTTCCGAGAGCCGCTTGCACGCCCAGCCTCCGGAGGCGCCGGAGCCAACAACGACGACATCGAATTTTTCACCAGATGAAATCGGCACAGAGAACCCTTTCTTGTGACGCACAGCGGGGGAATGGTAACATCCCGCGCGGCGGAATTTTAGACGCATGAAGACCGAGCTCAAAAATAGTTTGCCGATTCGGACGGACGAGGCAGCGTCTGCGCGAACCATTTCTCGACGCGAGGCGGGTAAGCGATTGCTCGCTGGAATGGCCATGGGCACGACGGTTCCCTGGATAACATCAGGCCATCCGATCTGGAAACATTTCGAAAATACAGAATTACTGGGGCGGACGGAGCGCTCGGCCGACGATGAAAAGCTTGCTTTTCTAAATCGGGAACAATATCTGTCTCTGGTAGCGGCATCGGAGACGATTTTGCCGGGATCGACGAAGGCTGGAGTCGCGAAATTTGTCGATTTGCTTTTGAGCGCTGATAATCCGCGGCATCAGAACGAGTTCGCTGTTTCCCTTGGCCAGGTCGATGCGGAGAGCGCTAAGCGGTTCAGCAAGGGCATCGCTCAGCTTTCCGCTGACCAAAGAATCGAGTTGTTTACGGCGATGTCGGCAGGGGACGAAACAAAGACGGCGGACCATGAGAACCACAAAGCATTCTTGCATCTCAGAGAATGGATCGCCGGCAGCTACTATTCTTCGGAAATCGGGATGCGCGAGCTCGGATGGACTCCGGATCGCGTTTTTGCAGAGTTTCCGGGATGTTCGCATACGGACGCAAGCCACTAGAAGTATTTTGGTTCAAGGAGAAACACGATGAACAATTTTCCGAACCGGCGCGACTTTTTGAGAACGACGGCGGCGGCTGGAGCTGGCCTTGCACTGACACAGGATTTGTTTGCCACATCGCAAAAATCGGTGCTCGTCTTCACCAAGTCTTCCGGATGGGAACACGATGTTGTTAAACGGGTTGACGGCAAATTGAGCATAATGGAAAACGCCGTGACGGAACTTGGAAAGAGAAACGATTTCAGCGTGGTGTGTTCGAAAGACGGACGTATTTTCGACTCAAACGACTTGGCAGGTTTTGGCGCAATGGTTTTTTTCACAACCGGCGATCTGACGGAGATTGGAACCGACAAGAACCCTCCGATGACGGCGGCGGGCAAACAGAAGCTGCTGGATTCGATTCACGACGGCAAAGGATTTGTGGGAGTGCACGCGGCGAGCGATACGTTCCATACAAAGCCGGACACGCCAGACCTGAACTCGCGCTACGTTGCTTACGGTGACAAGTCGGACGCTTATTTGAGAATGCTTGGAGGCGAATTCATTACTCACGGCAGCACGCCCCGGTTGCAGACGTCGAAACTGGTCCTGAACGATTCGAAATTTCCTGGGCTGGAAGGCGCAACCTCCCCCGTCGAATTCACGGAAGAGTGGTATTCGCTCAAAGACTTTATGCCGGATTTGCACGTAATCGCGACTCTGGATACGGCAGGGATGAAGGGCAATTGTTACGAGCGCAAACCCTATCCGGTGACTTGGGCGCGAATGCACGGCAAGGGACGCGTGTTTTACACGGCAATGGGTGACCGGCCGGAGAATTGGCAGATTCCGTTCTTCCTGAACGTGGTCGCGGGAGGCATTCGCTTTGCGCTCGGAGCGGCGAACGGAGATGTAACGAATAATCTAATGAGCGCCGCACCTGGCTACGCAGAAATTCCGCCGAAAGAACCACCAAAGAAATAGGAAAACTCAGAACAAAGAAGTGGAAAGACACAATGCGGCGCCACCGGCGACGCCGGCGTTTTCGCCGTAGTGCGCGGGCACGAGCGGAATTTCCAGATAGCGTGAATTGATGCACCATTTTTTCATTCGCTTTTGGATTTCGCTGAAATAGGGGCGGAGCATTTCCGCCGCGCCACCTCCAAGAATGATCACTTCAGGTTCAAGAAGATCGACGGTGTTGCCGAGCCAAATGGCGAGATACTCCAGCGTTTGTTCGAGGATTTCTTTCGCGAGCGGGTCGCCTGCCTGCGCAGCTTTCCCGATGATTTCGCTGCGAATGGCAAACGGATCGCCACCGGCGAGTTCCAGCAGTTGTGCGCCAAGTTTCGGTGACTCGGTGAGTTTTTCGCGCGCTCGCCGGGCGATCGCAGTGCCCGAAGCTAGAACTTCGATGCAGCCCTTTTTCCGGCAATTGCAAACGGGGCCGTTGAAATCGATTGAAACATGCCCACCTTCTGCGGCGGCGCCGGTACGCCCGTGGAAAATTTTCCCGTCGAGCACGATGCCGGTGCCGATTCCTGTGCCAATTGTCGCGAAGAAGACGTTGCGATATCCACGGCCAGCGCCCCAGAGATGTTCGGCGAGACCGCCAGCGTTGGCGTCATTGTCCACTTTGACGTGCGCGGAATAATGTTTCGCGACTTCGTCGGCAAGCGGAAAGTCTCGCCAGCAAGGAACGTTGGGTGGATTGATGATTACTCCGGTGCGCGGGTCGAGTGGGCCAGGTGCACAAATGCCTATGCACTTAACTTTGGAGCGACCGGACGGATCTTGCGTGAAGAGTGATTCGACGGCGGAAACAACGGAGGCAAGCCCGTCTTCCGCCGATGCGTGACAATTCATGGGTGCGCGTGTGTGCGCAAGGATCTTTCCGTGAGCGTCCACGACGCCTGCGGCAACTTTTGTGCCGCCGATGTCGACGCCGATGGCCAAACTTGTTTCAGACGGTCTCGACGACATTCAAGGGTTCCAACGGGTCGGAAGCAAGTGAGTTTACGCCCCAGAGGGTACGACGGGACGCGAGCCGCGCAGCCCGTAGTAGACGATGTACGCATAGCAAATCACCGGAAGCACGAAGGCATGATGTACGCCGATGTGGTCCGCGATCCAACCTTGCGCAACGGGAATGATAGCCCCGCCGACAATGGCAGCGATGAGCAGGCCCGCGCCGTCTCCTGTCAGAGGCCCAAGCTTGGCGAGCCCGAGAGCGAATATGGTCGGGAACATGATTGAGTTGAAGAATCCCACAAGAATGATGCTCCACATGGCAACGTGGCCGGTGGCGATCATGGAAGTAGCTACGAGAGCCATCGCACCGACGGCAAAAGTTCCCAGTAAAGTTCCGGCCTTGACCTTTTGCAGGATGGCGGAGCCGATGAAACGGCCTACCATGGCGCAGCCCCAATAAAGAGAGACGTACCTCGATGCCGCCTGCTGAGTAAGATTGCCGATGCTGGGCTCAGCGAAATAATTGATCAGAAAGCTGCCGATAGAAACTTCCGCGCCAACGTAAACAAAAATTCCGACGGCGCCCAGAATGAGGTGCCGATACTTCCAGATGCTTCCTTCAGCACGATGGCGCTCGGCCTGGGCCATAGCCGGCAACTTGAAAAGCCCAATCAATATCGCGAAGAGCAGCAGAGACAGGCCGATGACGATATAAGGCAATTTCACAGAGGATACTTCCTGCACGCGGTAGGCATGCAGGGCTTGGGTGGACATTGCCCTGATGGCTTCAGCGGATTTAGGTGCGGCGCTGAGGATGAAGAAGCCGCCGAGAGCGGGGCCAATAAATGTGCCAAAAGAATTAAACGCCTGCGAAAGATTCAAGCGGCTCGACGCTGTTTCAGGATTGCCAAGTACAACCACATAGGCGTTGGCGGAAACCTGTAAGGCCGTCATGCCGCCGGCTACGATCATGAGCGCGGCAAGGAAGAACGGATAAGACGGAATCATTGCGGCAGGTAGGAAACCGAATGCGCCGACAGCCATCGTGATCAAGCCGATGACCATCGTTTTCTTGTAGCCCAAAGTATCCACAATCTTCGCTGCCGGGAGTGAAAACAGAAAATAGCCGGTGAAGAAAGCAAACTGGATGAGCATGATCTTGGTGTAGCTCAGGTCAAAGATGTTTTTGAGATGAGGGATTAAAATATCATTCAGGGACGTGACAAAGCCCCAGAAGAAGAACAGCACTGTGACCATGGACAGCGCCGCGGTGTAGGTTTCGTTTGTTCCCTGCCCCGAGGGAGCCGAAGGATTGGCTGGGCTGATGTTGGCCATATAAAATTCCGTGCACCTTTGATTGGATTGAAACCCGAACGATACTACCTTGCTCCCTACGACCGGTCCAGGACCGCCAGCCGAAGAGGATGCCATAAATGACCGAAACTCACTATAAAAACGATTAAGCGGTGTTCGCGTCGGAAAGAATGGTGGTATAAGCAACTCCGGTGAGAAAGCTTCCCGATCAGGCGGACAAGATGAAGACAAAGACGCTTCGGTTCGTGTTTGGTGCAGCGATTGTGCTCGGTTTTGGGCCGGTTTTATGGGCGCAAAGCGATGCGCCAGTCGTCGTTTTTAGCGAACCGGGTTTCCCCAGTGCAGACACGGCCACAGTTTCGGCGGATCAACTCGCAAAAATGGTGCCTGGAGCCCATGTTGCTACGGCAGAGCAACTGAAGGCGGAGCTTGCACGCAGCGAAACGAAACTTTTGGTGCTGGGCTATGGCTCGGCATTTCCGGAAAATTCGTGGGGAGACATTTTCAGTTTTCTTCGCCGCGGCGGGAACTTACTGGTGATTGGCGGGCGGCCGTTTACGCGATCCGCCTACAAAGATGCGGCCGGCTGGCATCTGCGCAATTACAGCGTGCGATTCTTGCGGCAACTTTTCATCGACCAGTATCAGACGGCACCGGGATCCGAAGGATTGGAGTTCCATTCCAATCCGGATGTGCCTGGGACCGTTCCCGCGTTCTTATGGAAGAAATCGTTCAGCCCGGTGATTCGGTTGAGTGCGGTCGATTTATATGCGCGGGGCGGGTCAGCGGGATCGATCGACGCACGGCTCGATGCGCTCGCGTTTGCCACGCAAAAAGACCGACGGATGGCTGCGCCGATTTTGCAGGTCGACCATTTACAGAACGGATTTAACGGAGGCCGCTGGATTTTAGTCTCGGCTGAGTTGGGCGCGGATTTTTCGACTCGAGCGGAGACCGCGAACCTTATACGGACGCTTTCGGAACGAGCGATGCAAGGCGCGGAGAGTTTCACAGTCCGGCCAACACTTCCCCTCTACTTGCCTGGCGAACCCGTGGAAGCGCAAGTTCTATGGAACGGCTTTGGCAAAACCGCGGCCAACCTAACCGTGAAAATTGCCGTGTTCCCGCAGGAGGAGCCTTCCGACCGCACGGAGGTTGTGGCGGGGCTTCCGACGGTGTTGCCGGTGTTGTTGCCAGCGCCGAAGGAAAAGGGATTGCACATCATCGAAGCGCAACTCTTGGACAACGGAAAAGCGCGCGCCATTTACCGATCCGGCTTCTGGATTCGCGATTTAGAGTACTTGAAGTCCGGCCCGAAGGTTTCAGTCAATAAAGACTATTTTGAGTTCGATGGAAAGCCACTGGCGGTGATTGGAACAACGTATATGGCAAGTGATGTACAACGTCTCTATTTCGAGCATCCGAATGCGTACGTCTGGGACCAGGATCTTGCGCAAATCTCGTCGGCTGGCTTGAACATGATCCGCACAGGTTGGTGGACGGGATGGGATAAGTTTTTCGACGAGACGGGGCAACCGTACGAACGGACGTTACGAACGATTGAAGCGTTTCTTATGACTGCGCGAAAGCACAACTTACCAGTGCAATTTAATTTCTTTGCATTTCTGCCGGACGTTGTGGCGGGGACGAATTCGTATCTTGATCCAGAGGCAGTCCGGAAACAGCAGACACTTATTTCCGCGGTTGCCGCGCGATTTCACCTAGTGCCGTGGCTCGTGTGGGATTTGATCAACGAGCCGAGCATTTCGAAGCGGCTGTGGACAATGCGACCCAACGACGACTGGATCGAAACAGAAAAGTGGAACGAGTGGCTTACAAAGAAATATCCGGGCCGAGAAGCACTGGCCGCTGCATGGAATATGCCAGTTGTTGCCGTTCCGGGAAGTGTTTCCGTTCCCCAAGAAATCGAATTCATTTCGCGGGGAATGTACACGGGACGAAATTCGTTGAAGACACACGACTATATGCTTTTCGCGCAGGACGTTTTCGCAGATTGGGCGCAAAAGATGCGAGAAGCGGTGCGCGCGACCGGATCACAACAACTGGTGACCGTTGGACAGGATGAGGGCGGAGTGATGGACCGGCCGTCACCGGCCTACTACGGCCGTGCGCTCGACTTCGTAACGAATCACACGTGGTGGCAGAACGATGCCCTGCTTTGGGACTCGTTAGTTGCAAAACAACCGGGCCAAGCGCTCCTCATACAGGAAACGGGCTTGCAACGCGAATTAACGCTCGATGAGCTCGCGCGATTCTCGGTGGAGCAAGAAGCAAATCTGTTCGAACGCAAAGTCGCAACATCTTTGATCCAGTCGTCCGGCACAATCGAATGGTTGTGGAATTCGAATTCGTATATGACCGAGGGAAACGAAACGCCCATCGGCGCTGTACGGCCAGACGGGACGGAGAAGCCGGAAGCGGGTGTACTCCGCGATTTCGCGGCGCTATCGAAGCAGATTAGCGAACATCTGCGGAACCCGGTGTTGCCGGCGATCGCGATCGTCACATCACAAGCGGCGCAGTATTCCGCGGTGGGCAACATGCAACTCGATGCACAGAAAACGGCCATTCGCGCCCTTGCCTACGATGCACATTTGACGGCCTACGTCGTCGCGGAAAATCAGATCGGAAAGATGGGCTCACCAAAGCTGGCGATACTGCCGTCTCCACAATCTTTAAATGAAAGCACGTGGCAAGCGTTGCTTCGGTATGTGAACGCGGGCGGAAATTTACTGGTCACCGGCCCAGTCGGACGGGACGAGCACTGGCAAACGGTCGACCGCACTACCCCTTTGAAGCTGGCCTCCCAGCTTGGGCCACTCTGGTATCACAATGCCGCGATTCGAATCGGGAGCGCCACGATTCCAATGTCGTTCTCGCAGGAAAGACAGTTCTGGGTGGAAGCATTGACAATGGAGAACGGCGAAACGTTTGCGGAAATTCCTTACGGAAAAGGCAGAATCTACTGGGCCGCTTTTCCCGTAGAACTGGCAGAAGGCACGGCGCCCGCGGCTGAACTATATCGCTATGTTACACAGCGCGTAGGGCTTTCACCGGATTTCGAACTGCAGTCACCCTTGCCGAACGGCGTTTTGATTTATCTGACCGTACTGGATGACGCTGTGCTGTATGTTGTTACATCGGAAAACGCGGCACCAGCACAGATAACGATGCGCGATAAACTCACCGGCACGCAACTCAATTTTGTGCTTGCGCCGGAGCGAGCGGCGATTGCGCTGATTTCCAAGGAAAAACGAACCGTCGTTGCAAAATATGGATTTTGACGTGCGGCAGGGTCGGCTTCCTTGACTCCTACCGCCAACTGACAATAATTAGCGCAGGAAATTGGTCGTCAATGCGAGAGGATCCCTGTTGAATTTGAGCGATCAAGCCTCAACTCCCCTGCGACGTCCGTTTTCGGTATTCCTAGTGGCCTTCTTTGGTCTCTTTTTTCTTTCCTGGCCGACCGTTCTTTCTCTCGACTTGTGGGCATTTAAGGATCGCGGAAGTTTTTTGAATTTGGATACTCTGCTCGGCCGGCAACTCAGGCTCGGCGTAGACGCATACTATTCGTACGGCCTCCTGCCAGTTTGGATTCAACATTTGTTGTTTCGAGTGTTCGGTGCCGGCTACGGCCCGCTCTTGGGCTGCACGGTCGTCACCATCGCTCTCATGGCACTATTCTGGGCTCTGTTGTTGAGGCACCTGCCAGCAGAGCGAATATGGCTCCTGGCAATTGTGGCGCTGTGCCCAATCGTAATTTGGGTAAATCCAAATTTTCCGTACTCGCTTGTTCAACTGTCGATGTTGTTCGCGCTTTGGCTGGTGCTGGAAAGCCGTCTTTCGGCAGCGTTGGCAGTTTCGATGGTTGGATGCTTGAGCGTTCCGTCACTGACATTGGCTCTCAGTTTCTTCATTTCTCTTCTGATCTTCGCGAATTGGTGGACCGAAGGAGAGCGAAAGCTGGGAGCGCTGGCGCGGCAAATCGCTCCGGGACTGGTCACCTACGCGCTCGGGGCCGCGTTACTCGCTTGGGTATTCGGGACCTCTTCTTTCATTGCGAGCGCCTTGCCGCTCCTTGGAATGCAGTTTTACAAAGCAGTCCATTACGGGACTATTGGAGCGTTACTCGAATTCTTGCATCCGTCCGGACAAACTTTGAAATATTTAATTCTGTACTACGCGGGAACGCCGGTGACGTGGTGGGTGCTGGCCACGCTGTTGCTCTTTTACTTTGGCGCGCGTTCGGTGAGAGCAGTTTGGGCGGAGAAAAAGATTCAGCCAAAGCACGCTGTGGTTCTGATCTGCGCAGTGATGCAGGCTATTTTTGCATTTCACGGCTACGGCGTACCGGGGCAGGAGATCGTGTACAGCCCATGGCTGTTGGCAGCTGTATTGGTCGGCGCCTCGCAACTGCCGCATGAGATTTTCCGCAAAGGAATCTTGATCCTGCTGGCGGCGATCGGGTTGCTTGGAACCGCGGCACAAGCGCGACGAACCCTGATCGATTGGAGGACGTCCGTGAAGAATGCGGACACCGCCAATCTCTATGCACATGCCGACTGGGTGAAAGATTGGAGCGACGTACTGCAACTGTCGCAGGGCAGCAAATTATTCCTTTTCTCCTATGGAACGGGCCAGCATCATTATTTTCCGAGTATTGAGTCACCGAATGTCTGGTTCGTGCGGACGGGCCAAATGTTTCCGGCCGACAAACAGCGGGTACTGTCACAATTGCAAAACGCCGAAATCGTGGTTGAAGACTTGGGTGGAGCGACGAGTTTTATCGACTATGACCCTGACGTGCAACGATATCTTGGCCAGATGTGTTTGACGGACGTGACGCCAAATTTTCAGATTTGGCGAAAAACATCGATCCCGGCTCGCAGCGCGGTATGCAAACAAAATCCCCGCAGTAAGTACCAAGACTAAATGACGCCGCTGGAAATCGCCGTTCTTGTGCTGAACGTCTTTGCGCTGTCGCTGTTCCTGCAACAAAAAGGACAGCTCAAGCGCGGCGGCAGGATTGTGGCACTCGGCATTCCCCTGCTCGGCGTCTCTCTCCTTATCCAGGAGACGTACCGGTGGCAAATTTATCCCGCCGTACTGGTCGCGTTTGTCCTGCCGATTCTGGCCTTTCGTGGCAAGCCACTCGCGCACGCGGGAAAATTGCGGGTCGCCAGCGGCTATTTCCTGCTTGTCAGCTCCCTGGCAGCATGCTGGCTAATGCCGGTTTTTTCGCTTCCAATTCCGTCGGGCCCCTATGCCGTCGGAACCGACACGCGAGTCTGGACGCGCCAGGAAACGCCGGGGGCACTGGCGAGCGAAAATCGAACTCGCAAGATCGTGGTCCAATTTTGGTATCCGGCCGCACAGGGAGCAACCGGGCCGATCGCGCCGTACCGGGACGCCGATGCGGGAACCCTTTTTACGAAATACTTGCGGCTGGTAAAGACGCACGCAAAGATCGGCGCGCAGGTCGACAACTCACAACAGAAATTTCCTGTGCTTCTTTTTTCTCCATTGTGGAACTCAGGTCGATCGCCGTACGCGGTCTTCTATGAAATGCTCGCCAGTCATGGTTTTATCGTCGCGGCCGTCGAGCACGTTCCGGATTTTCCGCGCGACGCGGATGAACTTGAGTCGCCCGAGCAGATGTACAAGCTCGATGCGCTCGCCACGCGGCGCGCCCTCGACTTGCAGTTTGTTCTCGACAAAATCACTGACCTCGATCGCAGCGACAACAGGAATTTATTTACGGATCGAATTGATCTCACCCGCGTCGGTGCACTTGGACACTCGTTCGGTGGTGCGGCATCAGTAGAAGCGTGCTACCTGGACAGGCGATTCAAGTCTGCGGTAAACCTCGATGGTGCAGTCTACGGAACGGTTGGAGACGCTGGAACTCCGCAACCGATTTTCTACTTCCTCAGCGACGGCCTTCGAGATGTTGCGCCACTGCTGAATTCCGAGAACAAAGATGTGCACGACGACGGCTTGATGGAGAAACTCGACCGGGACCGGAAAACAAAATGGCTGCATGAATATGGCGGATATTACCTTCGCATCCCAGACAGCATGCATTTGGATTTCACAGACCGCCCGCTTTATTCACGGATCAGGCGAGTAACAAAGACGAGCGGGCTCGACCCCAAGTTCGAAGAAGAGGTTTTTAACAACTACATCCTGGCTTTTTTCGAGAAAACACTGAACGGCAAAGACGAGCCACTGCTAAACAAAATTCCAAGCCCCTATCCCACGGTGCTTTTTTTTGCTTATCCGGGTTCTTCCGTGCCATACGACCCGTACTCGGTTTCCAGGTAAGTCCGCGTCAATACACGCGCTCCGTAGAATCCAAATCGCGAATAAACTTACTGAAGGAAATTCGGCAGCGACGGCAAGTCCAATACACGCGCTGTGGCTGCAGCTCAACCTGATAGGCCGTCTGGGCTTGCGAGAGCTGGGAAGCCGCCGCGGCAGCATCGGCGCCGATCAGTGCGTTCGCTTCCGAGCTGAGGTTGACTTTGTCCTGGTTCAAGTAATTTTCACTCGGGTTAATCTGATTCAGCGCATTTCCGAAGAAGGCCCGCTGCGCGCTCACCTGCGTCAACGCACTTTGCACCCGGGTGACAGCGGTTTTCTTGTTGGACTGCAGCGCCGAGTAAAGACTCTGCGACGAACCAATACGCTACCACTACTGTTCAGGAAAAGTTGGCTGCCGGGAGCATTGCCCCGATCGCGTCGCCGTTTGAAAGCTGTACGCTGGTCGTATTGACATTGCCGACGTAGGTTGCCGCCAATGTCGTTTGGTCTAGTGTGAACGGCTGCGTAGTGGCGGCGGTGCCCGCAAACAGAAGGGAACCTCGATAACTCACGTTCGCGGGGCTCAGCAGCTGGTTAGCGAGGCCCATGACTTCTCCAGCGATTGCCTGGCACTTCCCGGCAACTTTCCGCCGCACTTGGAGCTCGAAAGAAAGGTTTCTTGATTAAAACCCCCTAAGCACTACGCCGTCTTTCCGTCCCTTTGCCTCTAAACTCCTTCTCAGCGGCTGCCAATTTCCTCCTTGCGCCACGGCTCATTCACCCCAACAATAGTTTGTAGGCCATCCGCAGTTCATCTATCTACTTTCGGAGGTGTACTTTGTTTCGTCGTTTCTCTTATCTCCCGCTCTGTGCCGCCACCCTCGCCCTGGCCCTGACCGGATGTTCCAAATCGGCCGACCAGGCCGCAACTAACTCCGATTCCGCCACCGATCCTGCTTCCGGGGGTGACTCCGGAGGCTCCAGCAAATCCAGATCCGCCCGGGAAAAAGAGCCAATGGCGGCCCGAGCCATCGTCGTTCCGGCGGATACCGCCCTCGAAGTTGTCCTGGATGAGTCCCTCAGCTCCAAAACGGCAACGCCGGGGCAATCCTTCCAGGCCACCGTCGAGACTCCCATCGAAATCAATGGCAAAGTCGTCGTCCCCAAAGGCACACGCGCAACCGGCACCGTAAAGGACGCCAAAGCCGCTGGTCGCTTCAAAGGCGCTTCGCTGCTCGAACTCGCTCTTAAGAGCGTGGAAATCGACGGCAAGACTTATGACATCAACACTTCAGCCCCCAGCTTCAGCCACAAAGGCAAAGGTAAGCGCACTGCCGTTGCTGTCGGAGGCGGCGCCGCACTTGGAGCGCTGATTGGCGGGCTTGCGGGTGGCGGTAAAGGCGCAGCGATCGGCGCCGGCGTCGGCGCGGGCGCGGGCACAGGCGGGGCAGCGTTCACCGGAAAAGCCGATGTCGTGCTTCCCGCGGAAACGGCTCTTACTTTCAAGCTGACCGCACCGCTGGAAATCAGAGCCAGATAATCGAATCAAATCTCATCGAACCCGGCGGCTTACCACTCCGCCGGGTTCATTTTTTCCGCCGCTACTGAAACCGGTCTTTCACTTCCTGCGGAATCTTTTTGCTCTGCAATTTGTTTGACCCGTCCATCGCCCGCGCCGTCCACACTCTCTTTTCAAATCCTTCTGCAGCCAGCATCTCTCCGCGAAACAGTTTATGCTCCACGCGAAAGCTGCTGTTCCCCCACTCCACGATCTCCGACTCCACCGTCACCACATCCCCAAAGCTCGACGGCACAAAAAATCGCGCGCTCGTCTCCACCATTGGAATTCCCGCCAGCTCATAGGTCTTCAATACTTCTTGCTTCTTAAATCCCACGCTTTCGAACAGCGCATTCGTGCACGAATCGAACATTTCAAAAAATCTCGGGTAATACACAATTCCCGCCGGGTCGCAGTCTCCCCACTCCACCTGTATCTCTTTTCGATTCTTCTTCATCTCGTTCGCCCTCGTGTCGCGCTTCGCGAGGAGTCTACCTTACGCCCTCGCGCCTAACGAAATCGTTTTTCCTTCGCCCCGGAACGTTTACACTCTCTTCATGCCCCTCCTCGATGGTCTCTTCTACTCCCCGTCCGCCGAACCGTTCTTCGCGGACTCGGCTTCCATCCAGTTCATACTCGATTTTGAATCCGCCCTCGCTCGCGCCGAATCCAAAGCTGGCGTCATCCCCGCCGCCGCCGCGTCCGTCATCTCCGCAAATTGTCGCGCAGAACTTTTCAACCTTCCCGCACTCGCCGACGCCGTTCCCGCCTCCGCTAATCTTGCAATTCCTCTGGTCAAACAACTCACTCAACTCGTCGCCAGGCAAAGCGCCGACGCCGCCCGCTTCGTCCACTGGGGCGCTACAAGTCAGGACGCCATCGACACCGCCCTCATCCTGCAACTTCGTTCCGTATCCATAGTGATTCTCTCCGACCTCGACGCTCTCTGCGATTCCCTGGCCGCCATCGCCGAAAAGCACCGCGCCACTCCCATCGTTGCCCGCACCCTCCTCCAACAAGCGCTCCCCACTTCTTTCGGCTTTATCGTCGCCGGCTGGCTCGACGCTCTCCTCCGCCACCGCGATCGCTTGCTCTCACTGGCCGAACGCGCCTTTGTGCTCCAATTCGGCGGTGCCGTTGGTACTCTCGCCGCTCTCGGGACGCACGGTCTTGCTGTCGCGAGGCATCTCGCCGCCGAACTTTCTCTCCCGCTCCCGGCCGCGCCCTGGCATTCCCATCGGGACCGCATCGCCGAAATTGCTTCAACATTCGCTCTCTGCGCCGGCACCCTTGACAAAATCGCGCACGACCTCGCGCTTCACATGCAAACCGAAATCGGCGAACTCGCAGAACCGCACGCCACCGGCCGCGGCGGCTCTTCCTCCATGCCGCACAAACAGAATCCCGTCTCTTGCGCCGCCATTCTCACCGCAACAAATCGCGTTCCCGGTCTCGTCGCCACCATCTTCACCACGCAATCACAGGAACATCAACGCGGTCTCGGCTCGTGGCACGCCGAATGGACCACTCTTCCTGAAATCGTCCGTCTCACCGCCGGCGCCTTTCATCACCTTGCCGGTCTCGCGCCGAATCTCCAAGTTAGCGCGACGCGCATGTGCGAAAATCTTGAACTAACTCACGGCCTCATTTACGCAGAAGCCATTTCGATGAGCCTCGCCGAAAAAATCGGCCGCGCCGCCGCTCACGAAAAAATCGAAGCCGCTTGCCAAACCGCTATTTCTTCCAGGCGTCACCTGCGGGACGTCCTCGCTTCCCAATCCGAACTCTCTTCTGCCGATCTCGATCGTCTCTTCGAACCGCGCAACTACCTCGGCTCGTCCTCCGCATTCATCGACGCCATTCTTATCAAGGCACGCTCTCGCGACAAATCACACCAGCGTTCCGCAAAAGGTTGACCCATGCCTTTCGCCGATCTTAGCGACGTTCGCATCCACTACTCCCTCACCGGCCCGGACTCCGGTTCTGTCCTCGTACTGTCCAATTCTCTCGGTGCAAATCTCTCCATGTGGGATCCGCAGCTCGCCGCATTCACTTCGCGATACCGCCTTCTCCGCTACAGCACGCGCGGCCACGGCCAATCGTCCGCGCCGCCTGGGCCTTATTCGATCGAAACCCTCGCAAACGACGTCCTTCAACTCCTTGACGCGCTCCGCTTCGATCGCGTCCACTTCTGCGGCCTTTCCATGGGTGGCCAAACTGGATTGTGGCTCGGCCAACACGCGCCCTCCCGCCTTAACAAACTCGTTCTCTGCAACACTGGTGCGTCAATCGGCACGCACGAAGCCTGGAACGCTCGAATCGACGCCGTCCTTTCAAAAGGCTTGACCGACGTTTCCTCCGCTGTCGTCTCGCGCTGGTTCACGCCCGACTTCGCTCTCCTCCATGCTGACGTCGCGGCATCAGCCAAATCTATGATCGAGTCGGCCAATCCTGCCGGCTACGCCTCTTGCTGCGCCGCGATCCGTGATTTCGACGTTCGCGATAACCTCTCATGCATCCCTGTTCCGACCCTGGTCATCGCCGGCTCCCACGATTTCGCCACTCCCGCCGCCGACGGCCGCTTCCTCGCGGAAAGTATTCCCGGCGCACAATACGTCGAGCTCCGCGCCGCGCATCTTTCCAACATTGAAGCTGCGGCCCAGTTCACTTCTCTAGTGGAAAATTTTCTCTCTGCGTGAGGAAAAACAAATGGACGATCGCGAACGCCACCAGCAAGGCATGAAAATCCGCCGCGAAGTCCTCGGCAACGACCACGTAGACCGAGCTACCCAGTCCACAAACGACTTCTCTGCACCATTTCAGGATTTGATCACGCGTTATGCTTGGGGCGAAGTCTGGTCGCGCCCCGGCCTATCGCGCCACACCCGCAGCCTGCTGACGCTCGCCATGACGGTCGCTTTGAACCGCGAAGAAGAATTTCGCCTTCACTTGCACGCTGCTCGCAACAACGGCGTCACTCCGGACGAAATTCGCGAAACTTTACTCCACGCCGCCATCTACTGTGGCGTCCCTGCCGCAAATCACGCCTTCAAAATTGCCGCTGAAGTTCTCTCCGAATCGCGACCCTGAACCGAGATCCGCTGAGCGGCGTTGAACCACCGTCTGCCCCCTACTGCGGCTTATTCCCCTCGACCAACGCGTTCTTCTCCGCCTCTTGTTCCGCCAGAAGCCTCTTCTGCACCGCAAATTCCTTATCCGCTTCTTCTTTCTTCCCACTTCGCAGCAGCGCCAATCCCAGGTTGTAATGCGCCGCAGTGTTCCCGGGTTGTAGTCTCGCCGCTTGCCGCAGCGGCGCTACCGCTTCGTCAAATTTTCTCTCCGCTATCAGAGCCGCTCCCCATCCCATAAATGCATCGCCAAAATTTGCATCTAATTTCGCCGCGCTCGAGAACTGCGCGATCGCCTCCGGCCAGTCCGATTCTTGTCTCGCCATTTCGCCCAGCACATAGAGGGCGGCCGTATTCTTCGGATCGATCGCAACCTCTTCGTGTAGCTCCTTTTTCCCAAGAGCAATTTCGTCCGGGGTCCCTCCGGGCTTTGATAAATAAACTCGCCCCAACCGGAAGTGTATCCCTCTCGCGTCCGGCGTCTTCTTCAGTATCTCTTCATACTGTTTTGCCGCTTCATCCCACTTGCCTTGCAACTCCAGGGACTCGGCGTTCAGCTTTCTTGCTTCCGCCGACTCCGGAGCCACCGCTGCCAGCTGCTGCGCCGCCCGCGTGGACAGGTCCGAGTACGCGTGCACCGTAACGTATAAAACTTCCGGATCTTGTGGAAACGCCCTTCCCAACAGTTGCAACAATTCTTCGGCGTTGGCCAGGTCGCCCGTCGTCATGGCACAGCGCACTCCCAGCAATCCCGCTCTCTTCCTCTGTTCGCCGTCCACACCGCTCGCAACAGTGCGCTTCAGCGTCTTCATTGCTTCCTTGCAGTGTCCTTGTTCTGCCAGTTCCATCGCCTTTTCGGACGACACCGCTTCCGGATGCGCCGCCGGCACCGGTACTTTGGCCGATTGGCCAACCGACATAAATGCAAAAACGGAGCAAGCAGCTCCGCTCGTCAAAATCCATCTCGTGAAAATAGTTCGCTCCAAAAAAGAAAATGGGGCAGGCGGGGTGTGGCCTGCCCCATCGTACGTCAGTCGGGGTTAGTAGTACAGCTTCAGCGCAAACTGGATATTTCTCGGAGGTTGCGAAGCTTGAATGAGACCGGTCGTCGACGTCTGGACGGTTGTGTTCGGTACGGCCAGATTGACGCGGTTGAACATGTTCAAGAAGTCGGTTCTAAACTGCAATTTGAACCGCTCCGTAAGCAGGAAGTCCTTCTGTACGCTGGCATCCCAGTTGTAATAACCAGGCCCGCGCAAACCACTTGTTTGGGGAGCGCATGTCCCGAAGCCAGCCGCGTTGGTGTAGTTGGACGGATCAAACCACTGAATTCCGCCGCTCGGGTCAGTAGAAGTGCGGCGCCCGAATACAGTGTTTTTTCCGTTGCAATCGGGACGCAAGCCGCGCGAGGAGGTTCCCGTGTGATCCGTGTCGTTGTTGTACAGCGCCAAGGGGAACCCAGTGTGCAGTGTAATGATCGGGCTGACCTTCCAGCCGCCAACGATCTGGTTGACAACTCCACTCGCATCACTAAGGAACTTCTTGCCTTTGCCGATCGGCAATTCGTAGACAGCATAGGAAGTAAGGTTGTGTGTGTCGTCGTAGTAGCACGGCGCCCATTCCGTCTTCACATCGTAGATGTTCTGCCAATACGGTGATGCCGTCGAGGATGCTCTCGATCCGGACCATGTGCCGTAGTACCCGGTATTGTTGGACATGCACTTTGCGTAGGTGTAGGAGACCTGATACTGCAGTCCGTGGCCTTCCGTTCTCTGGAACACAGCCTGCAGCGCGTCGTACTTCATGGTGCCGTTCGACTGGGTACCGGATACAGTGCTGATTTCAGACAGTAGCTGTGGTCCCTGTCCATTTGCAAAGAACGGACTTGGAGAAGTGCAAGGGGGCGTAGCGCAAGAAGTGCTTGGCTCCGCCACGGGCTGACCGTAGAAGAACGGAACCATCAAGTGATAGCCCCACTGCCCCACGTACCCGACTTGCAGTGTAGTGTTACTCGAGAATTGGTGCTGCACGGTCACGTTCCACTGATTGTCGATGGCCGGCTGCACTTTCTGGTCCCACATGCGGAACACAGCGCCGTTGAAGCAGGCCAGTGTGGAGCAATCCGTACCGCCAGAAGGTGGCACAATAATACCGTCGGAAGACGTAGTGCCTGGCAGCGCGATGTTCTGGTACAGAGTCTGGAATTCGCCGCTGCCCGCACCGCCGTTAAACGGCGGATTGATCGGAAGCCGCAAATTGGTTCCCGTTCCTTCCAGATAGTCAGACACCGTAAATGCGCCGCGGACAACGGTGTGCCCGTTGAGACGTCCCGGTGTCCAGGCAAACCCGAGTCGGGGCTGGAACGCCTTGCCTCCATACACACTGTCATAGAGCGCACGGCTAGCGCCATTCTTCCCCGCATATTCAACTTGACCCGTAACCGGGTTGAAGTTTACCTGCTGGTTGTTGCTCTCTACCCATGGCGTGTGTGCTTCGTAACGCAAGCCGAGGGTAAGAGTCAGGCGATCCGACACGCGCCAGGTATCCTGGCCGTAGCCCGAGAAAATCTTGGAGGTTTGTTCCCAACCACCACTCGTGAGGCCGCGGCCAAAAGCGGTCGGCAAGCCTAGGAAGAAGTCCGCCATGCCGTTGCCCCCAATAGGCTTCGTCGCGGCACAGGTGTCAGTGGTCGAGGCATCCGTGCAAACCGCCGAGGATGCGCTGAAGTTGGAGCCGAAAGTGATATTCCCCAATTCTCCGCTATTGCCGGAATAGAAGACCTTGATGTCGTTATACATGAACTCGCCGCCGAATTTCAGAGAATGGCGTCCACGAATCCACGTTATGGAATCATCGGCCTGATACACTTGGCTGTTGAAACTCTGAGTAACCATGCTGTTGCCAATGTTCGTCAAAGTGCCCGAGCCAGGACCGCTCGGCGATCCACCACCAAAACCGATCCCCATCAGGCCGACCGACGAGCCAGGGTTCGAGTTGGCAATTCCAATAGCTTGGCCGAATTGGCCGACCTTGGGATCCCAAGTCGTCCCTGTATTGAGGATGACGTGGTTCCAGCCAAAGCGCGCATCGTTGACTAGGCTGCTCGAAATAGAGCGAGTCCAATCGCCGACTGTGCTCCAAATAGGTGCCGTAGCTAGACCATTTCCATAAAGGAGCTGGGAATTGCTTCCAGGATCCGTCTGCATTGCCCGAGTAAATCGGCCAGAAACGGAATCCTTGCTCGAAATGCGATAGTCAACCTTCACATCGCCCTGGTCGCTGTTGAACTGTTGCGATATCTCCTGAAGGGCGTTGTTGGTGAGGCCGTTGTTGATCGTCTGGGGATAAAGCGCCGAAGCAAACAAAGCAGTGGCCACGGGGCTGATCATATTGGCCGGGATTATGTTGTTCGCAAAGGCAGGGCGTTGCGCGTTAGGCGCCGAGGAAGGAGTGCAAGGAGTTCCGCTGACGCCGGTTCCGGCCGCGCACGGGTTGTAAAGCTGATTCGCAACGACGCAGCCGTTGGTGTTTTCACCTGTGGCGCACGTGTGACCTTGTGGGGTAAGGCTTGAAGCGGTCCTGTCCAAGCAAATGCCGCTTCCATCAAAGCCGCCCGCACATAGTGCGCCAAAGTTGCCGCCTTGCTCGGTGGCATTGAATACGGAAATTCGGTTTCCTGCCGGAGGATGGTCAAACCGCTGCCCCTGATAGTCCACAAAGAAGAACAACTTGTTTTTCTTGACCGGTCCGCCAAACGTAGCGCCGTACATGTTCCAACGAAGCGGGTCGCGCGCAATCTGCGAAGTTGGGTTGATCTTGTTTTCCCACTTGTTGGCGTTGAACTTGTCGTTTCGGAGAAACTCCCACACATTCCCGTGAAAAGCGTTGGTGCCGGATTTGAGGGTTGCGCTGACGATACCGCCCATGAAATTCCCGAATTCGGCGGGCGCATTGTTCGTGATTAGGTTGAATTCTTCAATCGCGTCGGGCGACGGCGTATAGCCCAACAAGTTGTCCGAAACTTGGTTATTGTCCATTCCGTCGAGAATGAAGTTATTCGCCTGTTCGCGGTTGCCGTTGATAAATGGTCTCGCGCCACTCTGAACGTTGTCACCGTTGTTGAAGCTGCTCGGGTCAGGGTGTACCGCGCCCGGTGCCAGCAGCGTCAGTTCGACGTAGTTCCGCGTCGCCAGCGGAAGCGCCTCGTTGGTCGCCGAATTGATGATGGTGTCAATTTGCGTGGCTTCGGTTTTCAGGATGGGAGCGCCGGCAGTCACTTCCACTGTGTCCGTCACTTGCCCGACTTTCAGCTCGACATCCACACGCGCAATCTGATTGAGTGCCAGATTGAAGGACGGATGAACGGCACTCTGGAAACCAGATTTCTCGATGCGAAGGTCGTAATTGCCAACCGGCAATTGTGTTATGCGATAAAGCCCGAGGTCATTCGTTACTCCGGTAAACGCGGTACCGCGTTCCACGGACTTGGCAGTAACAGTTGCTCCGGCTACTGCCGCTCCCGTCGAGTCGGTTACGGTCCCTGTAATCGTTGCCGTAACGTCTTGCCCGAACGCCGTTCCCGCGCTCAGCAAAAACACCACTACTAGAAGCGTCCCCAATACGCACTTTCTACTCATATCCACCCCTTTTTTCAGAACCTCTTCGATTTGCTCGAAGTGTCCCCACTATCCTTTTTCGGTTTTCCAACTGGCTTCCACTTCTCCCCTGCCAGCTATAGTCTCCGATGCTGCATAGCTATATAGCAGCAAAATAGTCTTGTCAATAGGAAAATATTGATTTATAAGATTCTGACTGTCTCTTTGCAGTTCACTCTATAGCACGTTGCCCATGCTGCTCTAGAGCAGATAGACTAGAAGAACCTTATTTCTTGCGGGTTTTTTGTCGCCGCGTTTGCGTTTCCGAGGTGCAAGCCCCTTCTCGTTTCGCATACGCTGGCAGTCAGACTTTGTGCCCGCTTTTGGCGCTTTCCAGGTTCCCGGCTTCGAGGAGTCGTTGGCATGCCCCCCAAACTGCGTTCGAATGTTCCTGCCTACCAGCGCATTCAGGGCGCCATCCGCAAACGCATCGACTCCGGCCACCTTCGCCCCGGCGACCCAGTTTCCTCCGAGCGTGACCTCGCCAAAATGCATCAGGTCAGCCTGATGACCGCCCGCCACGCGCTGGCCACCCTTGAGCACGAAGGCCTCGTCGAGCGTCGTCGCGGCATCGGAACATTCGTCGCCACTCCCAAGATTCATTTCAACAAATTGATGAGTTACACCGAGCAGATGGCCGCTCGCAGCTTGACCGCGGCTTCCAAAATTCTCAGCCTCAAAGCGATCGAAACTGAACCGGAAGTCGCCGCGCGTCTCTCTCTCCCTGCCGATGAACCGCTCATTGAATTGAGGCGCCTCCGCCACGCCGCCGATGAACCCTTCGCCCTCGAGACGTGTTACCTCTCGCAAAAAGAATTTCCTGGCATTCTCTCGGCGCCGCTCGGCCGCGAATCGTTGTTCGCCGTCCTTGAACGCAACTACGGCGTCAAGCTTGGTTACGCCGACGAAGAAGTTGACGCCACTGCCGCCGATTCGGACATGGCGGACTTGCTTGGCATTCCCCGCCGCGATCCCTTGCTTCGCATTCGCCAGGTCATCTTTTCATCCACCGGCAAAGCTCTCATCTACGTATTGGGTCTCTATCGCTCCGATCGCCACAATCTCGTTATCCGGCGTTTCCGTTGATGCGGCGTCGCCCAAGCGCGTTTATCCTTGTTGGCTGTCCCGGGAGCCGCTCTCGCCAATGCTCGTCGTTCTGAAGGAAAGCGCCAAAGAAGTCGGTCGCGAAGCCGCGCGCATCGTCGCTTCCTCTCTTCGCGCGAACCCAAGGAGCGTTTTCGGCCTCGCAACGGGTAGCACACCGCTCGGCATGTACGAAGAATTAATCGCTCTGCACAAATCGGCAGGCCTTGATTTTTCGCAGGCCACTTCATTCAATCTCGACGAGTACCTCGGCCTCGCGCCCGACGACCCGCAAAGCTTTCACTATTTCATGCACTCCAATTTTTTCTCGAAAGTAAATTTCGCCGCCGATAAAATTCACATTCCCGACGGCGCTTTCCGGACAGATTATTCCGCCTATTGTGAACAATACGAGCGCGCCATCAGATCGGCCGGCGGAATTGACCTGCAAATTCTCGGTATCGGCCGCAACGGCCACATTGGTTTCAATGAACCGAATTCCAGCCTCGCTTCTCGCACTCGTTTGAAGGAACTTACACAGGAAACGATCGAAGACAATAAACGATTCTTTTCGCAGGGCGCTGAAATCCCCGAATGCGCGATCACCATGGGCATCGGCACCATTCTCGACGCTCGCCGCATCCTTATTCTCGCCACGGGAAAATCCAAAGCCGCCGCCGTCGCCAAAGCCATCGAAGGGCCTATCTCTTCTTCTGTCAGTGCTTCTGCCCTACAATTGCATCCCGATGTGACCTTCATCATCGACGAAGACGCCGCCTATGCGCTCACGCAACGTGACTACTATCGCCGCGTTCTCGAGCTGACAAAAAAATACACGCCCGAAAGACTAACCTAGCCAAAGGACAGAGATTCGTGATCATTGCAGGCGACATCGGCGGCACAAAATGTAATCTCGCTGCATACGTCGATCACAGCGGCGCGCTGAAACTCGTCTCCAAACAACGCTACGCCACGCGCGATTTTTCCAGTTTCGAACACCTCATCGAAACTTTCGCGGAACACGCTCTTCCCTCCGTTGCCAACCGCACCGTCACCGCATCGGGATTCGGTGTCCCCGGCACCGTCGTCGACGGCCGGCTCCACGCCGCGCACATCCCGTGGGTTCTCGACGCCGCCTCGCTTGCCGAACGCCTCAAATTGCCGCGCGAACGCGTCGTCCTCATGAACGATCTCGTCGCCACCGCGCGCGGCCTGCAGAAGCTCGGTTCCGAAGATTTTCTTTTTCTCAATCGTGGTGTGGACCATCCTCAGGACAACATCGCCGTCATCGCCGCGGGCACAGGCCTCGGCGAAGCCGTTCTCTACTGGGACGGCCACGGACATCGCGCCGCGCCATCCGAAGGCGGCTCCGCCGATTTTGCGCCACGCTCCGATCGCGAAATCGCATTCCTCAGTTTTCTGAAACATCGCCTCGCGCGCGTTTCCTGCGAGGAACTGTTTTCCGGGCGCGGCTTCCGCCCCATTCATGAATTTCTCGCTCCCGACGTTCGCCACGCATCCTTTGAGCGCGCTGCTGGCGAATCCGCCGCGGAGATTACGCAGAACGCACTGACCGGGTCTTGCGCTGCGTGCGTGGAGACGTTGGAATTCTGGACCGACGCATTCGGTGCCGAGTCTGGCAATCTCGCTTTGCGCGTGCTCGCTTACGGCGGCGTCTATCTCGCGGGCGGTATCGCGGTAAAGATCCTCCCGCTGCTTCAGAAGAGTTCTTTTTGTACGGCGTTCGCGGACAAGGGGCCGCTCAGTCCGATTTTGCAAAATATTCCGATTGCGGTCGTTCTAAATGAAGATGCGCCAATTCTCGGCGCAGCCTATGCCGCCCTTCACGCGACTCATTGATTACTTTTTTCCTTGAAGCTCAGTTCTTTCACTTTTCGCAACTGCGGAAACATCCAGGCCCACAGCGCTGTCACGACGATAGCGCCGGCTCCGCCCAGAATTACCGCTGGAACGGCGCCAAATAATTGTGCCGTCACGCCCGACTCAAATTGTCCCAGCTCGTTCGATGCGCCAATGAAAATCATGTCCACTGCATTCACCCGTCCGCGCATTTGGTCCGGCGTCGCGACTTGAATCAGCGTGCCTCGCACAATCACGCTGACCATGTCCGTGGCACCAACCATAAAGAGCGCGATGAGCGAAAACATCATGCTGCGGGAAATGCCGAACAACACCGTGAAAAAACCGAATGCCGCAACGCACCAGAGCATTGTCGCGCCCACATTTCTTCGCAATGGCCTGTATGCAATCGCGATTGCCATGATTCCCGCGCCGACACCCGGCGCGCTCCGCAAAAGTCCCAATCCCCACGGCCCCGTCTGGAAGATTTCTTTCGCATAGACAGGGAGCAGCGCTACCGCTCCGCCCAAAAGCACTGCAAACAAATCCAGCGAAATCGCGCCCAAAATTAATTTTTCGCGCCAAATGTAACGAAACCCTGCAAAGACGGAAGAAGAACTGGATTCCATTTTTGCGCGCGGTTTGAGCGTTATTTTCAATTGCAACAACAATCCGATCGCCGTTCCCGTGACCACGGATGCGATCAAATAAACGGCGAAAGGCCCGCGAAAAATCGCGTAAATTACTCCGCCCAAAACGGGCCCAAGAATTGTCGCCAGTTGAAAAATTCCCGAAGCCCAGGCAACAGAATTTTGAAAATGCTCTTCTCGAACAAGATGAGGAAGAATCGCGCGGCTCGCCGGCCCGTTGAAGGACCGGACGATTCCCAGCAAAATGAGCACCGCGTAAATTGCAAAAACGGAGCGCGTTCCGGAAGCCGTCAAAATCAGAAGAAGAACAAAACACAAACCAAACCCGACGTCGCAGCTAATCAGGACTTTGCGGCGGTCGAAAACGTCGGCGACGTGGCCGGCGAGGAGGAAGAGCACGATGCCGGGGAGGAATTGCGCGAGGCCGACGAGGCCGAGGTCGAGGGGGCGCTTGGTGATTTCGTAGACTTGCCAACCGACGGCGACGGCTTGCATTTCGAGGGCGAGCACGACGAGGCAGCGGGCGGTTTGAAAAATCTTGAACGCCGGATAGCGGAACGCGGCTCGCGAATCGTGGTTCGCGTCTGAAATTCCGGTTTGTGCCGTGGCCACTGGAGAATCACTCGCCGTAGGGTACCCAGATATTTTTTACCTGATACGCGTGTTCGAGATACCAACGTCCCTCGCCCTGGGTACGATCAAAAAAGTCGATGGCGCGGCCCTCGTTCGTCCACACTTGTTTTAGATTTCCGACCGAGAGGGCTTTCGCAGTCGCACAGAGCGCTTCGTCGCCGTAGCACCAGATGGCGTCGAGATCGTCGTGTTCCGCCAGGGTTTTCAATAGTTCCGACGAGCGGCCGGGGACTATATTGATGACGCCACCGGGAAGGTCGCTGGTTTCAAACACTTGATACAAGTCACCAGTAATCAGGGGATATTTTTCCGACGGAATGGCAACGATCGAATTGCCGGCGGCGACAAGCGGAAGGGCCAAGGAGAAAAATCCGATCAGCGGCGTATCGGCGGGGCACAGCACGCCGACCGCGCCAACCGGCTCGTTCATGGCGATGGCGATGTTGCGGAACGGTGGATTGTGAACTGCTCCGTCGAACTTGTCGCTCCAGGCAGCATACGAGAAGAGGCGTTCGATGCTGAGCTTAACTTCCTGTTCCGCTTGTTTTGCGCCGACAGCGGCAGAGAGACGCTGCGCGATCTCTGCGCCGCGTTGCGAAAGATTTTCTGCAATGTAAAAAAGCACTTGGGCGCGATTGTGAGCCGTCGCCTTCGCCCAGCCGTCGGCTTTGCGCGCGGCCTCAACGGCATTGCGAATGTCTTTGCGATTGCCCAGCGGAGATTCGCCGAGGAGTTGGCCATTCGTTCCGCGCACTTCGACGCTGTAGCCCGAATCGGGCCGCGCCTGCTTTCCGCCGATGTATAGCTTCACAGTGCGGTCGATGGAAGGATTCGCTACTTCGGCGGCGCCGGTCGTGGGAGCGTCCGAAAGCAATTTGCGCGCGCCTTTGAACCAAACCGGTTCGAGATACTCGAGCAAGCCTTCTCTGCCGCCTTCACGGCCGTAACCGCTTTCGCGATAGCCGCCGAATCCACATGCGGCGTCGAACATGTTCGTGCAATTGACCCAGACGACGCCTGCCTTCAGTTGCGACGCGACGTGAAGCGACACGTTGATGCTTTCGCTCCAAACGCTCGCAGCCAGACCATATGCAGTGTTATTCGCCAGTTCGACCGCTTCTTTCGGTGTGCGGAATGTCATAGCAGCGAGCACGGGACCGAAGATTTCCTGCTGTGCGACGATCGAAGTGGGATGCACATTGCTCAAGAATGTAGGCTTGTAATAGAGACCGCGCGACGGCATTGCAATTTCCGGTTGCCAGCAGATTGCACCTTCGGCGATTCCCTGCTTGACGAGCGTGTCGATGCGTTCGAGCTGAACTTTCGCAACTATTGCGCCAATGTCGATGGCCTTATCGAGCGGTGAACCGACGCGCAGCGTGCTCATGCGGGCCTGCACTTTACGCGTAAGTTTTTCCGCGATGCTTTCCTGCATCAGCAAGCGCGAGCCGGCGCAGCACACTTGTCCTTGATTAAACCAGATGCCGTCGACGAGGCCTTCGACGGCACTGTCGAGATCCGCGTCTTCAAAAATGATGAAAGGCGATTTTCCGCCGAGTTCGAGAGAAAGTTTCTTATGGGATGTGGCGGTTGCGCGGCGAATCGAGCGGCCGACTTCGGTCGAACCGGTGAAGGCAATCTTGTCGACATCCGGGTGCTTTACGAGCGCTTCGCCTGTCGTACCATCTCCAGTAACAATGTTCACGACGCCCGCCGGCAAGCCAGCTTCGACCCAAATCTCCGCGAAGGCGAGCGCCGTTAGCGGCGTGAACTCGGCCGGTTTCAAGACAACCGTATTTCCCGTTGCCAGTGCAGGAGCGATTTTCCAGGCCAGCATGAGCAGCGGAAAATTCCACGGAACAATTTGCCCCACGACACCGCAAGCCGAATAGCCGGGAAATTCCTGGTCAAGCAACTGTGCCCAGCCAGCGTGATGATAAAAATGGCGCGCGACCAGAGGAATATCAATATCGCGGCTTTCACGGATTGGTTTTCCGTTGTCGATTGTTTCGAGAACGGAAAGACGTCGTGAATGTTTCTGAATCTGCCGCGCCAATGCGTACAAATATTTGGCGCGTTCGTGCGACCTAAACCCCTGCCAGACGGGCAGAGCTATACGCGCAGCTTTTACGGCCGCGTCAACATCGGCGGCGCTTCCCTGCGCGACATCCGCGATTTTTTCTCCAGTCGCGGGATCGCACGTTTCAAAATATTTTCCTTCGGAGGGAGCGTGCCATTTGCCGCCGATGAAATGGCCGAAGCGGCGCTTGTGCGCGTCGAGCCAGACTAACGTCTCTTTCGGGTCCTCGGGGGCCGGACCGTATTCCATCGTTTTGTATTTTTCGACGACGCTCATAATTTCGTGTGTCACGCGACGGGGTGACGATACTCCGCGGAATAGCGACCGGTGGCGTGAAATTCGAGCTGGCGTTCGATATCGCCGAGCATCGAACTGGCGCCGAAGCGAAACAGGTGCGGCTCAAGCCAGGAATTGCCGACTTCTTCTTTCATCAGAGAAAGCCATTCCAGAGATTGTTTCGCTGTCTTGATACCGCCGGCCGGTTTGAAGCCGACCGCGATTCCGGTTTCCTGCGCGTACTCACGAATCATGCGAGTCATGACGAGACCGACAGGCAGCGTGGCGTTTACGGTTTCTTTTCCCGTAGAAGTCTTGATGAAGTCCGCGCCTGCCATCATGGCGACGAGGCTCGCCTTGGCGACGTTGCGAAGCGTGAGCAGATCGCCCGTGCCGAGAATCACTTTCAGGTGCGCCGGCCCGCATGCGTCCTTGAACGCGACGATTTCGTCGTAGAGTCTTTGCCACTGAGCGCCCAAAACATGCGCTCGTGTGATGACGATATCGATTTCCTGCGCGCCCGCGGCGACGGAGCGGCGAATTTCTGAAACGCGATCTTCAAAGGGAGAGAGTCCCGCGGGGAATCCGGTGGACACAGCGGCAACATTTATTTTTGTGCCTTCGAGCGCGCGGCGCGCGGTTTCCACAAACATGTGATACACACAAACTGCGCCGACCTGGATATTTAGTTCCGCGATTCCGAGTTTCGCAACAATGTCCTGCTGAATGGGTTGACGGGCTTTCGAACAAAGACGGCGAACGCGCTCATCGGTGTCATCGCCGCTGAGCGTGGTGAGATCCATGCAAGAGATGGCGCGAAGAAGCCAGGCGATCTGCCAATCTTTCTTGACGGTGCGCCGCGTGCCGAGTGTCGCGGCGCGGCGCTCAACGGCGCTGGTATTTACGCGGACACTCTCCACCCAATCGAGATTTAGCGAGGTGCCGCGATTGGGCTGGAGAGAACGGCCGGCCAGAGTGGCAAAGGCGCGGGACGAGCCGGTGATGGCGTGGCCGTGGCGGTCAACGATATCGAGGCGGGGAGGATTTTCGGGACTCATACCGATGCTCCTGGGAGAATGCCGAGACGGGACGAAGATGAAGGAAAGAGGATAACATTGTCGGGGAAGGCGGGCGAGAGGAGGGGTATATGCCCCTTTTCCTGCAACTCCAGTTTCCAAAGGACTTTAAGCCCTGTGTTTTGTAAGTGCAGATTCTAAAGGGGTTAGAATCGCAAATTGCCTAACTGCAGATTCTGAACCGGTTAACGAACTTGAAGCGACTTTAACAGATAACTATAGCATACATAATAAGGATAGGCAACAACAAAGCAGATGAAAACGCAAGTGGGGATAATCGGAGCGGGGCCGGCGGGGCTAGTACTGGCGCACCTGTTGCAGCGCACGGGAATTGAGTGCGTGGTGCTGGAAGCGCAGTCACGACAGTACATCGAAGAGCGCGTGCGGGCAGGTGTGCTGGAGCAAGGGACCGCGGAGCTGCTGAACGAGCTTGGCTTGGGCGAGCGGATGATGCAGCAGGGGCTGATGCACTACGGCGTGGAGCTCCGATTTGGCGGACGAGGGCACCGAATCGATTTTGCGGATTTGACGGGCGGCAAGGGCGTGATGATTTATGCGCAGCATGAAGTGATCAAGGATTTGGTTGCGGCGCGGTTGAACGCGGGCGGAGAAATTATTTTTGAAGCGCGAAATGTGAGCGTCGAGGGACTGGAGAAGGAAAAACCGGTGATCCGGTTTGAAAAAGGTGGGACGAAGGAGCTTGAGTGCGATTTTATTGCAGGATGCGATGGGTTTCATGGAATTTGCCGCGAAGCGATTCCGGCGGGAATTTTGAAGAGGTATGAGAGAAATTATCCATTCGGGTGGCTGGGAATCTTGGCGGAGGCGCCACCGGCTTCGCATGAATTGATTTACGCGAATCATGAGCGCGGCTTTGCGCTGATGAGTATGCGTTCGCCGAACATTAGCCGGCTGTATTTGCAGTGCAAGCCGGAAGAGAATTTGAATGAGTGGCCGGACGAACGGATATGGGAGGAATTGCAATTGCGGTTTGCGAAGCGGGACGGGTTTTCACTGACCCGCGGGCCAGTGGTTCAGAAAGGCGTGACGGGGATGAGGAGTTTTGTGGTTGAACCGATGCAATACGGGCGGCTGTATTTGGCGGGAGATTCGGCGCACATTGTGCCGCCGACGGGCGCGAAGGGACTGAATTTGGCGGTGGCGGACGTGCGAGTTCTAGCCGCCGGATTCAAGGAGTTTTACGGGAGCCGGAAGTGGGAACTGCTCGAGAGATATTCGGAGATTTGTTTGCGGCGTGTGTGGAAAGTGCAGCGGTTTTCGTGGTGGATGACTTCCCTGCTGCACAGATTCGAGAGCGATGGAGAGTTTGACCGGCGCCGGCAGATGGCGGAGCTGGATTATGTGACGAGTTCGCGGGCGGGGATGACGACGCTGGCGGAGAATTATGTTGGGTTGCCGATGGAGTAAGGGTGGAGCGGACGGTATCCCGCATGGTCGGTGTTAGAAAACCGTCTCTGCAAAGGCGCGTTGCGATCGATTGGTCTGGTCGTTGCGAGAAATCGAAGAGGGCACGATCTGTCGTGCCCCTACTCGTGACGTGAAAGGTGTCTTGAATTTTTCTCCGGTTTGTTTGAAGAACGAAGCCCAGTTGCTACGAGCCGGAGTAGAGCTGGAACGGGGCCCAGTAGAAGGGGCGGTGGTAGGGGCCTTTTGAATGGAGCAAGGCAAGCTTCGCATTGCGGAGTGCGGCGGCTGGATCTTGTCCCGCGGTAACACCTTTATAGAGATCGTCCATGATTTGCGGAGCGGACGCGGTGCTGACTTCCCAGAGGCCTGCGACGACGTTGTGTGCTCCGGCTCGGAGGAAGGCCCAGGAGAGGCCTACGAGGCCTTCTCCAGCAAACTCGCGTTCGCCGGCGCCATTGCAGGCAGAGATGGAAACCAAATAAGCGCTGAGCGGCAATCGAACGATCTCGCGGGCGTAGAGCTTGTACTGGTCGCCTTCCGGCGACAGGATGATGGCCGACTCCAGTGGATGCGCGGTGCTCGCGATACCGTGCGTGGCGAAGTGTAGAAAATTATATTGCCGCGGCTTGCTGGAAAGATAATTGGACCTTACCGCGGCGGCTTTCGTGAACACGGCGCGGCGAGCCGCAGGAAAGAGCTGTTCGAGGGCCGCTAGTTCTTTGCCGGCATCAGCAAGCGGCGGAAAAACCCTGCTCGCGGGAAGCGCGTCGCCAAAGAAAAGCAGGTTGGGCGATTTCGGCGGCTGCATTTGGGCAGAGCGGGAAAGCAGCGCGAGCGAAGTACCCACGGTGATGGTGACGTCCTCAATCCAATAGTGAGGCACCGGTTCGTTAACGATGAGAGTGTCGAAATTGAGGCTATTGAGCCGCCCGTCCGGAAAAACAATTACGCGGGAATTCCTGGGAATTATCGATTGTGCAGGCCGAATGAGGGCGTCGTAAAGTTTTTGACCATCGCCCGCCAAGGAGTCCAGCGGATCGCGGGGATCCAGAAACGACAACCGATAGGATTGAGCAAGCGCATTGAGATCGGGACCCGGAGGAATGGAGAGGAGAGACACTTTGTCGGGACTGATCACCCACAGGTACGACCGGTGCTGACCGAGCCAGTAAAAAAGCAGAGTGGCATGCCGGGTGCGGGCGATTTCTTGGGGGTTGAACGACGAAGCTTGCTCCACATTTTTTTCGAGGCGTTGAGTGAGTCCGCGTTCGAGAGTTTGAGCGCGACTGAGGGCGGCCGTCTTGAGGGCGTCGAGCGGGCGATTCTGCGCTAAAAGAAAGCTTACATATTCGTCGTAGAAACGGATGGCACTGGAAAGAAAAGAGAGGCGGAAATCTTCGCGCTCCACGGAATCACGCGCTCTCGAGATAGTGGCAATGGCCTGCGAGAATTCGTGTTCGGCGAGGGCGTCCTTGTGCTGGGCTGCGTGAACCTGGGCAAGAGTCGCAAGGGCTTCCCATTGCAACGATGTAGGAGCATGGGTGTCAGAGGCCAGCTCTGTGAGGAGGCTTACGGCGGCCTCAAGTTTATTCTCGCGAAAAGAAAGCTGAGCCGAGAGAAGTTTTTCATACTGCACACTCTTCGGGTCAGGGTTGGTTGCGTCGAAACTCTGCGCGCGAGCAACTCGATCTCTGGCGAGGGCGAACTGGCCGTTTTGCATTGCGACCAAACCCAAATTTTCGAAACATTCGCGGAGAGTCGAAGAATCATGGAGATGATCGGCAAGATCGAGGGCTTGAGAGATCTTCGCTTCGGCGGAGCGAAAATTGCCCAGGTCGAATTCAACGGTGCCAGCACTCAGAAGCCAATAGGCCCGATCGGCAGCAAGGCCCGCCCTTTGTGCATCGGCCTCCGCGAGTTGAAATTGTTCGAGGGCGTTCGGGAGATCACCAAGCTCATGATAACTCCAACCGACATTGCCCTCGACACGAGCGATCGAGTTGATAGCGCCGGTTGCCCGAGAAAGCTCGAGCGCCGACTTGTTCCAGTCCAAGGCCTCGTCGTAGTGTTCGAGTTGGGTGGCGGCAAGTCCGAGGCTGCCCAAAGCGGCGCTTTCGAGAAACGGGTCGCGCGAGCGAACGGCTATGTCGCGGGTCTGTTTGTAGTCCGCGTAGGCCTTTTCGGTATCGCCGGAAAGGAATTCCAAACTGCCGCGGCGGAGAGAGAGCTGGCCAAGCAACTGTTGCTGTGACGAGTCGATGATCTTCTGCGCAGAGGCCAAGTGAAAACGAGCACGATCAAATTGAGAAAGCCATCCATAGGACGCGGATTGAGTAAGGTGCTGCCATGCCTCGACATCGGAGCCGTGAAGGACTAGAGGAAGGTCAGCGTCGAGGAGCGAGATGGACTCCTGGTAGTGGCCCTGAAGCATTAGGATTTCCGCGCGGAGCGTGCGAAAGCGCCAGTGCCATTCCGAACGGATATCGGGAAAGTCTTCGGCGCCAAGTAGTGCGACTTTCGACGCGGATTCCAAATCGCCACGTCTTACCTGTTCCCAAGCGGCATCGTAGCGTTCGCGAACGCGAGAACCGCTTGGCCGGCAAGAAACCAGAAAACAAATCGCAGCAAACGAAACGATTAGGGCCAGGGCCGACCGTTGGTTTTTGTGCCGCCGCCAGTACCGTCGCCACTGGTTGTGGAGCCTAGTTCGAAGCGGAGCATAGTCAGCGTTTTCTCGCCGGGCTTGATGAGGAGTTCGCCAAGAAATACTTTGCCGAAGCCAGGCACGTAAAGAGAATGGCGGTGAACTTTGACGCCGGGGCAATCCGCTTTGATACTCTTCACGATCGAGCAAAGGAAAACTCCGTCTACGTCGGCGGGCTTGAGGACTTCATCGGTGCCGAGAGGGTCCTCGGCTATTTTCCTGAAATCGCCGCCTTTCTTAAAGGCCGATTCTGCCTCTTCGTAGGTTAGCAGGTCGTGAAAGAGGTCGTGATTCAATTCGATGTGAACGGGGCAGCCGGCGATGCGGAGATTTTCGAATTTGCTGCCGATCCACGTGATATTGCCTTCCGTTTGGTCAGCGTGATGTTTCGAATAAAGGCGCGAGACGACGCGATCGGCGGTGAGGACATCGAACATGTTCAAACCTTCGAGCACGGCGGTCGCGAGCGTGTTATGCGTATCGTCGTCGGCCTGGTGGCCGCCGGAGACGTGCGAATAACCCTGCTTGAAGGAAATAAAGCTGCGGAATTCGAAAGAATCGACGCGAGAGTGGCCGTGGCCGCCGATGACGGGCAAGGCACTTTGCGCTTGGATGTCGATTTGATGATGAAACGGCCGAGTGAAGTTAGCACTAAACGCGTGAGCACACGCGTGGAAATGGAACCTACGGGGCGCCTTCGGGGACATACGTATCACCTCTTAAACGTAACTACTGAGCGGTTAATGCTGCTGAATTTGTGTCGAAAATGCAACTGTAAACGGCAGCTCGCCGGCGGAAACCGATGTTCCAGCGGTTTTAGCAAGGATCAAGAGTTTGTAATCGCCTTCCCGGAAGCCGGGAGGAATCGGGAGCACAACGCTTTTTTGCGCGCGTTCGGCCGGGACGCTGGATTGGACGAGCGTCTTCCCGGTGGAATCCTGAACCTGCAAAAGGAAGACGGAATCGGCTTGGCGCGGTGTGGCGGTGATGTCAAAGAAAAGATAGAAGGCCTGACCCGGCTGAATTTCGATGCGAGTCCCCGAAGAGCCGTGGACGCTGGCGTTGACGAGTGAGAACCAGGGGGCGATGGCGGCTGCGGTGGAAAATTGGGTTTCGCGCTGAAGCCGGGGAATGCTGACAGTGTTTTGATACGTGATGACGGCGATCAGGGCGGCGAACGCCGGGACCGCGACGAGAGGCTTGAGCCAATCGAACCAGCCGGCGCGTGGAGTGCGCACGGTCTTTTCGGGCACTGCGGATTCGGCGAAATACTCGCGGCTCGCAGCAGCGAAAGCGACACCGGCACGAAGATTGAGGGCACAATCAGCGCAATCGAAATAGTGCTCTTCAAACTGGGCGCGGTGAAAGGGCGAGAGTTCGCCAAGTATATATTTTTCAACAGCTTGCATCCGCACTGCTTCCGTGTGGTCCATGTTCTCCATCCGAAGGTATAGTGCAGGGACCCCGTAAATCGTTTCACTTTCTCTTCTTCGCTGCCTCGCGTGATTTGGGTCGTAAGTCCTTATCTTCCAATACCTCACGGAGGTGCTCAATAGCGCGATGCATCAAGACGCGAAGGTAGTCCCGGCTGACGCCAAGCTCAGCGCAGACTTCGTCCTTTTCCATTTCCTGAAAGAAGACCTTGCTAATCAGCTCGCGCTCGCGCGGGACGAGGGACTTCACCGCTTCACGGACGCGTTCGTTGACCTCTTCGGCGATCGCTAACTTCTCTAGATTCATTACCTTGTCGGGGATCTCGGCGTCGGCGTCTTCGCTGGGTTGGGTCTTGCCTTGTTTGCGGTAGAACTCCTGAAGAACGAAATTGCAGACGGAATTGACGTAGGAGCCGATGCGCTCGGGGTGCCGAATGCCGTTCTCGGTTCGAAGGGCGCGGAAGACACGAATGAAGGTCTCTTGTTGAACGTCGTCTATAACGTCGGCGGAGAGGTAGCGGGCGCGCAGCTTGATACGCAAAAGCTGGCGGAAGTAGCTGACAAAGTGCTCCTCCGTCTCGGGATCGCCGTCGCGGAGACGCTGCACGTAATCGGCATCAAATAAATACAGTTCCACTGAGAGAGCTCTTAGGACTGGGAAGTATAGCCGTGACTTCGGGCGTGGGCAATGAATCGTTGGTTTTGCAGAAAAAATTCGTGTAACGGTTGTGGGCTAAGGCGCACTACACGGCCATAGGAATCCTGAAGATCGGAAACCTACACCCTCGGGACGAGAAATCGTTCCCTGGCGTGCCCCTGAGGCGGCGGACCGGGGTTGAGTGGGAGAGCCAATCCCGATCCGCCTCCCTTTTTATTTGGGGCGAGGTAAGAGGAGAACCGCGTTGCGAGAACCAGTAGTTGGGGAAGTTGGGACCGAACCTGCCTTCGTTTCGAGCTCCAAGAAAACCAGAAAATCGAAGGCCAGGCGGCGCGAACAGGTTGTAGCGCTGCGGGCGGAATTTGTCGTTAAGCCCGGGCACGAGGAAAGAGTTCGCGAAACACTCGACTCGATCCTGGAAAACTCTTTTGGCAGCGATCAAGAATTCCTTCAGGCACTGGTATTAACGTCCGAGCTGGAATCGCGGCTGGTCACGGTTCTGACATTCTGGCAATCGAGCCGATTCGCCGAGGCACGCGAACGGCGTGTGCAGTGGTTGCGGCAGAAACTGGCGCCGTATCTCGACCAGACACTGCGCGTGCAGTCCTACCTGGCACAAGTGACCGAAGCAAAGCGCGAAACGAAGCCGGACGAGATGGTTTCGCTGTCTGATAGCTATCCCGCAATCTGCGAAGCGATGGCCGCAGCGAACTAACCGGAACAATCCGCAAATTTCACTGATACGTTTCGCAGGGATTGCACACGACTAATTCAGAGGAAAGTTATGGCCGTACCAGTAAGAGGGCGTCAAGAGCAACAGACCACTGGGGATTCGGGGGACTTACGTGCGATGCATCTTCACAAACTTTGCCGTTATGCTGGTTGCCTGGAGCATGGAACTACTGCCCTTGGCGATGAAGATCTGTGCTGCGATCATTTTGTTCTGCGTTGTTATGAATTCCTCCAGCAGATTGATGCAGAACGAGGCAAAAGCAGCAACGATTTCCTCTTCACAGCCGATTTGAAAAATTCGGTGAACAACTGCCTGCACGGGGCACTCGAAATTTCGCTGCGGTCGGAATCACTCAGCAATCTGCAAAAGGCGCGGCTACTGGATATCATGCTCTGGGCTGGAGAATTTATACATCGAGCCGACGCCGCGCGGTTTGGGGCAAGAGGCTCGTGCGTGAGCGGGGTATATGCAGCGCCGAGCGGCCAGCGCGCCGCTTACGTGAAACCGGGCGTCAAGACGCGAACGAGCCTGCTGCGTCACTGATTCTCTCGCGCGTTAACCTTCACTGAGAGGCAGCGTATTTAGTTCGCCTTCCCATCTGGCGACGACGGCGCTTGCCAGGCAATTTCCAATCACATTGACGGAAGTTCTCGCCATATCCACGAGCGTGTCCACGCCGAGAATGATGAAGATTGGTTCTGTGGGCAGGTGGAACAGAGAAGACGTCGCGAGCAAGACCACGAGGACCGCTCGGGGAACTCCGGCAATTCCTTTGCTCGTGAGCATGAGCGCAAAGACCATGAAGAGCTGTTCGCGCCAGGACATGTGAATGCCTGCGACCTGGGCGACGAAGATGGAAGCCACGGCCAAATAGAGCGTCGAACCGTCCAGATTGAAACTGTACCCGGCAGGTATGACGAATGCGACGATGCGGCGCGGGACGCCAAACTCTTCCATGCACTCCATCGCACGCGGCAATGCGGCTTCCGAGGTACTGGTGGCGAATGCGATCGTGGCGGGTTCAGCGACGGCGCTTAAGAAGCGCTTCAAGGGGATGCGGGCGAACAAGGCGACTGGAAGCAACACAAACAGCAAAAAACACAGCAACGCAGCGTATGCAGTGAGAATCAGTTTGATCAGCGGCAGGAGCACCGCGGCTCCCATGTGCCCGACGGTATATGCCATGGCCGCGCCGACGCCGATCGGTGCGTAATACATGACGATTTTTGTGAAGCTGAACATCACCTGTGTCAACGATTCCGCAAGGGTGAGCATCGGAGCGCGGTATTTTTCGGCGACTCGGGATAAGGCCAGCGCAAACAGAATCGCGAAAACGGCAACTTGAAGGATCTGATTCTCACCGATGGACTTAACGATGTTTTCGGGAAAGATGTGGAGGATAAAGTCGTCCCACTTCAACTGCGAGATGGATTGCGGCGCGGCCGCTGTTTCGGGAGTTGTGGGTAGCACAATGCCTTCTCCCGCGCGCGTGATATTGATGGATGCAACTCCCACGACGATAGCGATGGTCGTGATGACCTCAAAATAGAGGAGACTCTTCCAGCCGATGCGCCCGACTTTGCGCACATCTCCGTGACCGGCGACTCCGGTGATCAACGTGCCCAAGATGAGTGGCGCGACAATCACTTTGATAAGGCGCAAGAAAATATCGCTGAGGATCTTCAGCTGCGCTGCAAACGAGGGCCAATCGAGGCCGAGTTCAAGACCGACGAGCATTGCAAAAAAAATCCAGAATGTGAGATTGCGCTGGCGGATGCCAGCCGCGGCGAGCGAAAGGAGCGCGATCCATCTGACCGCAGCCGTCACCATATGATTCGGCACGAAATGAATTAATGCAAAGCCTAGGGCGAGAGCCGCGAAGCCAACGGCTTGCAGCAGAAACGTTATGTTGTTCGAGGAGTCGTCGACAGACCCCGCTGCTTGTTGGTTCGTTTCCATGGGGAATTCGGGCCGCGACATCTTAACGTGCCTGCGAGACCTGAGGGCGATTTTTCTTCGAGCTTATTGGCGAGGCTATGTGCAAAAGCTTGGGCGGAACTTGCCGCCGCCGGTGTCGCGCTGCTATCTTCGATTCATGCCAAAAATCAGCCATTTTGAATGCTCACGCTGCAAGAAAACGGTTCCCGCAGATAAACCGCAGACGCTTTGCCCTGATTGTGCGGGCTCACTTTACGTTCGCTACGACCTCTCTGCGGCGCGCGGTACGGCGCGGCGTGAGGCTGTCGCGAAGGATGCGGCGAGTTCACCGTGGCCCGGAATGTGGCGATACCGTGCGGTGTTGCCGGAAGTGACGCCGGTGACGCTTGGCGAAGGTTGGACGCCGATGCTGCGCAGTAAGCGCCATCAGAATGTTTTTTTGAAAGAAGAAGGCGCGAATCCGACGGGAAGTTTTAAGGCGCGCGGGCTGGCGCTGGCCGTGACGATGGCAAAGCATTTTGGGCTGACGAGACTTGCGGTGCCGTCGGCAGGAAACGCAGCAGGTGCGCTTGCGGCGTACGCGGCGGCTGCGGACATTGAAGCAAACATTTTTATGCCAAAAGATGTGCCTTTCGCGAACTATGTCGAGGCGGTGTTGTATGGCGCGAATGTGACGCTGGTGGACGGATTGATTTCGGACTGCGGAAGAATGGTGGCGGAGCGAAAAGAGAAAGAGGGCTGGTTCGATATTTCGACGCTCAAGGAACCTTTCCGGATCGAAGGAAAGAAGACGATGGGATACGAACTCGTTGAGCAGCTCGGATGGGAATATCCAGCGGCGGTTTTTTACCCGACGGGCGGCGGTGTCGGATTAATAGGAATGTGGAAGGCGTTCATCGAACTTGAAGAATTGGGTTGGGTCCAACCGGGCAAGCGGCCGAAAATGATTGCCGTGCAATCGTCCGGATGCGCTCCCGTGGCAAAGGCTTTCGACAACGGAGAGAAAGCCAGCCAAATGTGGCAAAACGCGGAGACGTTTGCATCGGGGCTTCGCGTGCCGAAGCCTTACGGCGATTACATCATGCTGGAGATTTTGAAGGAGTCCGGTGGCGTTGCGCTGGCATTTCCGGATGAACAGATTCTTGCGTCGCTCAAGGACTGGGCAAAAAATGAGGGGATTTTTCTGTCACCAGAAGGCGCGGCCTCAACCGTGGCTTACGACCATTTGATTCGAACAGGCTACTTGAAGCCGGAAGACAAAGTCGTGCTGTTCAACACCGGTTCAGGGCTCAAGTATACCGACGTGACGGCAGAAGCGGCGGGATTGAAGCGGCCTAACTAATCGGGTGTTTCGACGCATCTAAAGTTTGAATGCTCGCATGCCGATATTCGGTTTTGACTACGATTACGGAACCGGGCAAAATGATGTTATGAATTGGATAGCCAAAGAGAATGCTTTCGCGCAACGGTGTTGTTCGTGTTGCGGACACGTTTCTTCTGGCGACGGCAGGTCTGATCTTTAACTAAGTAAAGTTCAAATCAGCCGAATAGACCCCACCGCCAGAAGTTCCCCAGCTGGTGGGTTTTTCGTTTTATGGGGCGCGTTCGCCAAGTGGTAAGGCAAAGGTCTGCAAAACCTTTATCGGCGGTTCGATTCCGCCACGCGCCTCCAAAAATATCAAATTAAAAGCGCACCCTCTCGCTCGCCAGATTTTGCGACTTCGGCGACTTCGGCATCTTACGTCTTCCGCGCAGAAGAGGTATAGTCCCGGCGAGGTTTTTTCCAATGCGCGGACGGACGTTAAAGGTGGTGGCTTATGTTTTCGTCCTCATCGTACTTTCCACTGCCGGAGCGTATTTGCTGCGGGCGGGGCAGCAAGGGAACTTCTCGTCATCCGCTCCGGAACGGCAAGATTGGGCGGCGTACGGCGGCGGACCGCTGAACGACCATTACTCACCGCTCACGCAGATCAATCGCGAGAATGTGAACCAGCTTCAAGTGGCCTGGACATTTGATACGGGCGAGCCGGGGGGCTTGCAGTCGAGTCCACTTGTCGTCGACGGAGTTCTCTACGGAATCACACCAACGCAGAAAATCTTTGCCCTCGATGCTGCGACGGGAGCACTGCGATGGAAATTCGATTCCGGGATCAAGGGCGCCCAGCCAGATCGTGGGCTCGCATATTGGAGCGACGGAGAGTCGTCGCGGATTCTCGTTGGAGTTTTGAATTTTGTGTACGCGCTGGATGCGACCACGGGGAGGCCGATACCTGGTTTCGGCGAAGGCGGCCGCGTCGATTTGCGGAAGAATCTCGGTCGTGAGCCGGCGGAAGAACAATCCATTTTCCTGACAAGCCCGGTGGTTGTTTATAAAGACCTGTTCATTGCTGGTGGCCGGTATCCGGAGACGCTTCCTGCGCCTCCTGGAGACATTCGCGGCTTCGACGTCCGGACGGGCGAATTGCGATGGTCCTTCCACACGATTCCGCATCCGGGAGAGTTCGGCTATGAGACTTGGCCTGCCGATGCGTGGAAGACGAGTGGCGCGGCGAATAATTGGGCAGGGATGTCTCTCGATCCCGTGCGCGGAATTGTCTATGCGCCGACCGGCTCAGCCGCGTTTGATTTTTACGGCGGCGACCGCGTTGGAGACGATTTGTTCGCCAATTCCCTCATCGCGCTCGATGCCGAGACCGGCAAACGCATATGGCACTTTCAGGGCGTGCGCCACGATATTTGGGACCGCGATTTTCCGTCGGCGCCGGCGCTGCTTGCGGTTCGGCGCGATGGCAAAGAAATTGACGCGATAGCGCAGACTTCGAAGCAGGGATTCGTCTACTTATTTGATCGGGCGACGGGTGCACCGCTATTTCCAATCGAGAGCCGCAAATATCCGGCGAGCACCGTGCCGGGAGAAGTTGCGGCAGCGGAGCAACTGCTTCCGGTGAAGCCGCTACCGTTTGCGCGCCAATTTTTGACCGACAAATTGCTGACGGAGCGCACGGCCGGAGTTAAGAAGTGGGCTGCCGAGAGATTTGCGCAGCTTCGCAGCAATGGACAATTCGTTCCACTCAGCATCGGCAAGGATACGGTGGTTTTCCCCGGATACGACGGCGGGGCGGAATGGGGCGGGCCGGCCATCGATCGGCAGACGGGCATCATTTACATCAACTCGAATGAGATGGCCTGGACCGGCGCGCTCGCAGAAAATAGCGGTGGCAATTCGCCGAAGGCGATTTACCTGAGCCAGTGCGGCGTATGCCACGGCGAGAAGATGGCGGGATCACCGCCCGCGATGCCATCGCTTGTGGGAATTGGAAATCGTCTATCGCCGCCGCAAATCGTGGCTACGATCAAGGGCGGCAAGGGCCGCATGCCCGGATTTCCGAACCTGAACGACGACCAGATGTATGCACTGCTGGATTATTTGCTGAGTGGGGTAAGCAAAGAACTTGAGAGTTCCGCGCCACCGCTGCCGGGAATGAAATATCGATTTACCGGGTATAAGAAATTTCTCGATCCGGACGGCTATCCGGCGATTGCTCCACCGTGGGGCACGTTAAACGCGATTGATTTGAATACGGGCGAGTATGTCTGGAAGATTCCTATCGGTGTTTACCCCGAACTTGCGGCGAAGGGATTGACGAGCACGGGCAGTGAGAATTACGGCGGGCCGGTGGTTACGGCGGGCGGAATTTTGTTCATTGGCGCGACGAATTACGACAAGAAGTTCCGCGCGTTTGACAAGGCGACCGGGAAACTACTTTGGGAGACGACGCTTCCCTTCTCCGGAAATGCGACGCCGGCGACCTATGCGGTTCACGGGCGACAATACGTGGTGATAGCGGCGGGCGGCGGGAAGGACCCGAAGTCGCCGTCGGGCGGAGTCTACGTGGCGTACGCGCTGCGGCAAGCACGCTGACTGATTGGCTGCGAGTGCTGTCTTCACCGGTTCATTTTGTATTCAAGACATCTAAACTATTTGTGAGCGACTGTTCCGATAAAGGGAAACGCAGAGCCACTAAGTGACATCTAAAGGTCTTCAGGGCCCGCAAGCCCAAACGAGATGATTGTGACAAGACTCCCTAACCCGGGCCAGGAAGGAATGGCGATGCAATTCGTTCGAAAGGCATTCCGGCTAATCTACATTACGATTTGCGTGGTGGCAGGCAGCGCGTTGTTTGTTGGCGGAGCCTCGGGTCAGACGGACCCCGCGGCGACGGCGGGGGCAGAAGTTGCGAAGGCACAGCAACCGGCCCAGCCGCAAGAAACTGGCACAATTCGCGGCGTGGTCGCCGACAAAACGAATACCGCAGTTGCGGCGGCGGCGATCACTCTAGCCCGCCCGGATTCCAGCGCCGTCCAGCGAACCACGACGGATGAGAATGGACAGTATGAGTTCGGAGGGGTGGCACCGGGGCCGTTCAACCTCGCCATTTCAGCGCCCGGATTTACCGCGCAAGCCGTGACCGGGGAATTGCGTGCGGGGGAAGCGTACACCGTGCCGACTGTGACGCTGGTGATTTCGACGGTGACAACGGAAGTGGATGTGACCATGTCACATGTGGAAATTGCGGAAGCGCAGATCAAGGAAGAAGAAAAACAACGGGTGCTCGGTTTCGTGCCGAACTACTACGTGAGCTACGTTCCCGATGCCGCGTCTTTGAATACAAAGCAGAAATTCGAGCTTGCCTGGAAAACCACAATAAACCCGATTACGTTTGCCCTGACTGGCGCCGCGGCGGGCGTGGAACAAATGCAGGATCAATACGGCGGATACGGACAAGGCGCGCAGGGATACGGAAAGCGATACGGCGCGACGTATGCCGACGTTGTCACCGGGAATTTTATCGGCGCCGCGTTGCTGCCGTCGCTTTTCAAACAGGATCCTCGGTATTTTTACAAGGGAACGGGATCGAAAAGATCGCGCGTGCTTTATGCGCTGGCGAACTCATTTATTGCCAAAGGCGACAACGGGAAATGGCAGCCGAACTACTCGGGGCTGATGGGAAGCTTCGCGGCGGGCGGAATTTCGAATTTGTACTATCCGGCGAGCGATCGCGGCGCGGGACTTACGTTTGAGAATGTGGCGATCACGATCGCGGCGGGAAGCGCGGCAAATATCCTGCAGGAATTCCTGATTCGCAAGCTGACGCCGAACGCGAACTCATCAGGACCCCACCCATAAAAAGTTCTATGTGAGGTCTCCCGGTTTTTTTCTTCGGCATCGCGCCGTCACTCAAAGCGGCGTCAGGGAAACTTCTTTGAAATAGACCGGATCGCCGGGATGATTTTGCAGACCGATGTAGCCGGTATCTTGTCGCGGTCCTCGATCGGGGTCGATGGAACCGGGCGGCTTCGGAGGCACTACGTTGCCCTCCCGGAAATCCGTCACCTTCACGCCATTCAAAAAGACAACCGTGTGCGGGCCATCGAGCGTGATTTCGAGCTTGTTCCATTCGCCGAGCGGCTTGATCGGGCGGGCCAGAGCTTTCGTAAATGTGTAGAGGACGCCGGTGCAGGAATAATCGTCCGGCCAATCGCCTATCTCGACTTCATAGCCACGGTTCACGGGCATCCACGGCTCGGTCGGCTTTTCTGGAACGCGGATAAAAACGCCTGAATCAGATTCTTTGCCGATCAACTTGAAAACAACGTGAAGTTTTGCGCGTCCGATTTTTTCGCGCGTGAACCAAAGTAACCCCATGCCGCCTTGCGTCTTCAAAATTCCGTCTTCAACGAGGAACGAGCCGGGACCAACGTGCTGCCAACCGTCTAGATTCCTGCCGTTGAAAAGCGGAATTGCCGCGGGCTGCTCGGAGAAGGAGCAGGCGACGCACAAAGCGGCGACGGCAGAGATGGAGAGGGGGACGAGTCGTCGGGAGGTCAGCACAGATTCTTTATACACGAAGGCTGTCCGAGGTCCCAAGCTATCGGCTGATACTCGTGTCGCCTTTTGGATGCCGAACCGAATTTCAGAGACCGACCACGAATTGCGCTGTTTTACGTTTGACACCGCGTTGCGGCGAGTGCGAGACTCCTGCGAATGATGTTGGTTAATTGGTTTTTTGTCCAGGAGCGGGCATGGGCGGACAAGGCATCGAACGTCGGGAAATTTTGCGATTCATCGGGATTGCGTCGATTGCAGGGGCATTCCCCGGATTCAGCAAGTGGTCTTTCGCTTGTGCGCGAGAGCATGTACATCAGGATGCGGTGCCGCACATGGCCAACGGAGCTTACAAGCCGCTCTTCTTTTCGCCGCAGCAATTTCAAATGATCGAACACTTGGCGGACATGATTATTCCGACCGACGAAACGCCCGGCGCGAAAGAAGCCGGCGTCGCGGAATTTATTGATTTCATGGTGGCGAACAGAGTTCCCGTCACTGCTCGGCGAGAGGTGCGCTGCGCGCAAGATGCAGTGGAATTGGGAAATGAGGCGCAAGGCCGATTCATTTCAGGCTTGAATTGGATGGATGCACGAGGCAAATCCGAGTTTGGGCATGAATTCATGGAGTGCACACGGGAACAGCAGAAGAATCTGCTGGAAGAACTTGCATATAAAGCCAAATTCAAATCGACGACCGAGAGCGGGCGGCAATTTTTTCAAATGGTGCGGGATTACACGGTGGTCGGTTACTACACGACGAGGGTGGGACTTGAAAGCCTCGGCTATCCCGGTTTGCGCATCGTGTGGCCTTCGATGCCGGGCTGTCCGCATCCGAACGATCCGGAGCACGCGCACCTGAATGAACCGGTTAGGCCGGCAGCGGCAGCCCCGGGTGGCCGGGCTTAGGAGCTTTGCACAACATGGCAACGAAAATATTTGACGTGATTGTTGTGGGCACCGGCGCCGGCGGCGGAACCGCGATGAAACTTTTGTGCGAGGCGGGGCTTTCCGTTTGTGCGATCAATTCCGGTCCACGGACCGAGCCGGCGAAAGATTACAAGCTGCACCGGCAAGTCTACGATTTGAAATATCGCGGGTACGGAAACCCGATGCGACTCGAAGGCAAGCCGCATCAGGAACCGTATTCGGTGGAGGAATCAGAGTACAGCGAGGCCAGCGACATTTTTGAGCACGACGTCGCGTATTCGAATGCGCCAGGCACAGATTGGTATTGGAAGCGTTGCAAAAGCACGGGCGGCAAAGCGAATTTCTGGGGACGCTCGTCCGCGCGATTTGGCGACATCGATTTCAAAGCGGCGGACCTGGATGAATTCGGAGAGAACTGGCCTGTCGACTATGCCGAAATTGCTCCATGGTTCGGCAAGGCAGAACGGTACATGGGCGTTGCAAGCACGGTGCAAAACCGGCCGAGTAATCCGGACGGGGACTATCTGCCGCCGATGCCGTGGCGTTGTATTGACCACATCATCCAAAAGGGCGCAGAGAAAATTGGCGTGCCCTACTTGCCGGATCGTTGCGCGCAGCTGACGGTGGCGCACAACGGCCATCCCGCTTGCCACTACTGCGGGAATTGCACGCGCGGATGCGATGTTGGTTCCTTTTTTTCGCCGACGTGGTTCACGATTCCGGAGGCGGAAGCGACGAAAAATCTGACACTGCTCACTAACGCGCTGGTGCGAAGCGTACTTGTCGACGAAACGGGAATGGCAAAAGGCGTGGCGTACGTCGACCGGAAAACCAAACGCGAAATTGAAGTTTACGCAAGAGTTGTGGTCCTCGCGGCGTCGTGCGTTGAGACGGCGCACATTATGCTGAATTCGAAGTCGCGGCACTGGCCGGCGGGCATTGCAAATTCAAGCGGGCAACTGGGCCGCAATCTCTGCGAGCATCTTTACGGTTGCCCCGGGTACGGCTGCCTGCCGCAGTTGCTCGGCCAGCCAGCGACGCCGGATAACATTGCGGACTCGACGGTTGCATGGATGCCGCGATGGCAGAATTTGAAAAATCCTCACGAGGAAAAATTCATTCGCGGTTACTCGGTGTATATGGGCGGCGGGTGCGGAGAATTTCCGGGTCACTACAATCAGATTGAAGGCTTCGGCTCTGAATACAAACGCGCGATCAAGCGCTACTATCCGACGCCGGTAGGCGCGTTGATTCAGGCTCCGACTTTGCCAAGTCCGACGAACTATGTGGACATCGATCCCGAGAAGAAAGACATTTTCGGAATCCCCCAGCTCCGATTTCATTTCCAGTGGGGCGCAAACGAACTGTTGATGTGGGAGCACTCGAAGCAGGTATTGATAGACCTGTTTAAGGCCATGGGCGGAGAAATGTGGGGAACGGACGACGAGCCGAATCGCCCGGGAACGAGCTTGCACGAGACTGGCGTCTGCCGCTTCGGCAGCGACCCGAAGACTTCGGTCACCAATAAATGGGCTCAGGCGCACGACGTGCCGAACATCTATATTTGCGACGCCAGCATTTTTCCAAGCTCGACGGACAAAACTACAACGATGCCGATCGTGGCGTTCGCAATGCGTACGTGCGACAACATGCTTTCCAATTTCAATAAAGGCGTGCACAAGCGGACATAGCTGGCGAGAGAATCGTCGCGCCCAAGCGTTTAACGAGCTTTGGTGTACCGCAGACGATCAGTGCACTCTGCGATCTCATCGTCAATCTTCTTGATCTCGAGCGCCATGCGGCTATCTTGAGGACTCTTCAGGTAGCGTTCGAAGAGGAGGTCCCGTTTGGCCTTCAGTTTGTCGCGTTTGCTCTTACATTCGATCAGCGTCTCTTGCATGGTGGTCAACCCTGCTTCCAGTATGAGGCATTCGCGGCGCAATTCTCCAGATTTCTGAACGAATTTTCGTTGAGATTCTGGCGAACGACGGTGCCGCCCGGCGGCACATCTGACGCATTAGGTGGTGGTAGACTTGCAATTGCACCAAATGGAGGCAGTTTTATGCAAACAGGCGATTCAACCGGAGCAGCGATCTTGGTGCAAACGATATTCCTGAAAGACGGCCACCTCCAGGGACTTCTGGGGCAGCAGGCCTCGAAGAGTCCGGAAGAGGCAGTGGAGTTTCTGAAACCGTATTACGTGGCGGCACTAGAAATGATGCGGAAAGCGATGGAAAAGGAAAGCTAGGCCGGTGAGCGGCCTGAGAGATTCGAACTCCCGACATTCTGGTTCGTAGGTTCGGAATCAAAAAATCTAACTCGTTTCTTTGGTGTCGTTTACGAGCCAGAAGCGCGTCAAATCCTTCCTCAATTGTCCGTAATTTGTCCGTAGAAGCCTGCATTGAGGCGGCGGGGACGAAATCGCCTCGCTCACTTCTAAGTCTCGTTAGCAGAAGGCGTTACCGACCGCTCCCCAATCCAATTGTCACAGGATTTGTCGGCTGTTCCACCCGTCAGGCTGCTAGTCAGAAAGTTGAACCTTCTCCGCGTCTTTACCGGTCCAAGCGTAAAGGACCGACCACGACCCGTATCCTGCAAAAACGACGACTGAACTCGTGGCTTGGATTACTTTTTTCCCGTCGAGATCGTCGTACTTGCCGGGGCCTTCGCGCCAGACCACGGGCGTTCCATCAGTTTTGTCCAGCGAGCGCATTTCCCAGCTGTCACCGATCTGGCGCGCCATAACGAGTTCCGCTTTACGCTTCGGGTTCTCTCCGGAGATTAAGACCACAGCCCAGGTTGGCTTTCCGTCGCCGTAAAAGTTAACTCGGGCAAGACCAGGGCATTTCTTGCCGTGGTCCTTTTGAAACAGCCGCCTGTTTTTCTGGCTCAAGTCCGCCAGCCTCACGACGCGGGTATCGGGATACCTTTTTGATAGCTCAGCCTGTAGACCAGGTGGAAGATCGCAAGGATCATTCGGTGCTGCAGCGGCCTGGATTGCAGCGGCCGCACCAAGAATCATGAGGCACACAAAGGCTGACTTCAATCGCATATAGGTGATCTCCTTACTGCGTGTTCGCTTCACAATTCTTTCCAGGCTTACACTCGGGAGTGTCTGGGATCGAATTCGGCGCGTTTGGACTCGGATGAAGGGGCGAGACAAGCTGGATATGATAGTGGGGGCCCGCGCCGTACTTGGTCTTAAGTTTTCTTTCGTCCAACAGGTAAGGTGCTCCACACTTTCCTGCACAGCAGTAGATGCCGTTCGACCCTCTGGATGGCGTACCAACCGGCCTAATGTCCACGGTTGTGCCCGCTGCGTGACCGGGATCTGCGTGTTTTCCGTTCGTGGTGGCATTAACATGCTGATCTTTTCCGGTGCAACGGTCCATGCATCTCATGAATTTGTCTAGGGCCGGAGGAAGGGGCTTTGGAACTTCATCTTCGGTTGTGTAAAGACCAGAAGGATCAGTGAATTTAATTGGGTTATTCCTGACGTACGTATAGAAATCGATTCCGGCATCGAACAAAGCCGCGTCCTCGCTTAGAAACCTTCCATCCTGGGCATTGTAGTACCGCTCTCTGAAATAGTAGAGACTCGTCTCGGTGTCGAACTCGCGGCTTGTGAACTGAAACGGATTGCTCAGCGAGCCACTCGACGAGATTTGCTTGCCGAACGAATCGAACACATACGTTTGGGCGAGCGTACCCGCTGCGCTACTCAGCGAGATGATAGACCCAAGCCCATCGGCCTGGTAGTAGCTCGTCGCTCCCGAGCGCAGCATTGCGACAGGCTCGTCGATCTTAACTGTCGTGTGCGTGTAGCGAGCAACGACTCCTCCGGACGCATTCGTTTCTTCGATCACGTCGTCGCCGTCATAAGCGTAGACGTTCGTTCCAGTGGACGAAGATTTGTAGATTCTTTTTCCGAAGGGGTCGTATTTGAGGCTAACCGTTCCGCCTGAGCCGGGCAGCGTCACGCTGGTCAAGCGATTTTCGAAGTCCCATGCGTACGTGGTGATGCCCGTCGAATCATTCTTCGTGACGGCGTTGCCGTTGTAATCGTAACCGTAGGTGGCGTTCGAAGTTGCGGTCAGCTCATTCGAGCTGTTTGTGGTGTAGGAAGAAACTCCCAGCGACGCCGTGCGATTTCCTACCGGATCGTAGGAATAGCTCTCCGTCGTTGTTGCTCCCTGCGTTGCCGAGAGCAACTGGTAGATCGCGTCGTAGCCGTAATTCGTCGTCACGTTTGTTCGATTATCCGTCTTCGCTGTCCGGTTCCCTGCATTATCCACTGTGTACGTGGCCCCGTCGATAGTACTCCCGGACAGTTGGTGCAGCACGCTCGTCAGCCTAGACAAATTGTCATACGTGTAGTTCGTCGTCACGCTGTTTGGCCGTGTCATCTGCGTACGGCGGCTCAGCGCGTCGTAGCTGAAACCGAAATTACCCGTCGTGAATGCCGACGGCGGCGTCAGCGTCTGCAACCGGTTCAGCATGTCATACGCATACGTGGTCGAGCCGCCCTCCGGGTCCGTGAATCCCGTGCGATTCGATGCCGCGTCGTAAGTGTAGCTTGTGGTGAACGATCTTCCCGTCAAGAAGCTGTAGTTCGTCGTCGTCCCGGTCAGCCGCCCCATTCCGTCGTACGCGAACTGATACGTCCCAGTTGGATCGTTCACCTGCTGGATTCTTCCAACCAGGTCGTAGACATAGTCCACTTCCGTCGAATCGGGATACAACTTCCGCGCGAGCCGGTTGATACCGTCATACACGTACTGAATCGTGTTGCCGTTGCGGTCCGTCTTGCTCGTCAAATTCCCCACCGCGTCATACGCGTAGCTTTCGACATGCGACGACGGGAAGTTCGTCTGCGTCACTCTTCCAAATGTGTCGTACGTGAAATAAGTGGCATGTCCGTTCGCGTCCGTGATGCTCGTCAAATTGTTTTCTGTGTCGTAGCCGTACGTCGTCACGTTGTTCGCCGCGTCCGTGACCGTCAAAAGCCGATCCGCGTCGTCATACGTGTAGCTCGTTGTCTTGCCGTTCTGGTCTGTGACGGAAGTTCGCCGCCCACGCGAATCGTACGCAAACGAAGTCGTCGTGCTGTCTGGATATGTAATTTGCGTAAGCCGGTTTCCAGTGTCGTAGGAAAACGTGGTCGTGTGATTCAGCGCATCCGTGATCGAAGTCCGATTCCCGCGTGAATCGTAACCATAACTCGTCACGTTGCTTTGCGCGTCCGTGATACTCGAAATCAAGCCGACGGAATTGTAAGCAATCGTCGTGACATGGTTCAGTGGATCAGTGATTGTCGTGAGTTCACCCTTCGTGTCGTAACCGAACGTCGTTGTGCTCATCGTGCCGACACCGGGCGCGGAACTGCTAATTCCGGTGAGGTTTCCGTGTGAGTCGTAGGTGTTCGTCGTTACGTTGCCCAAAGCGTCCGTCACGGTCGTGACTTCGCCCAGGCTGTTGTACGTGTACGTCGTTTTTGCCGAAGTCGTGCGGGTCGGAAAGACCGTTCGAGCCTTAAGGTTGTTCGCACTATCGAATTGGTCGAAAGTTGTGTGACCAAGCTCGTCAGTGACCCAGAGCCGGTTTCCGAGCGAATCGTATTGGTTTTGGACGGTACCGCGAACGTTGCAACTGGAACATCCCGAGCCGGTCGCATCCGTAAATTCGAACTGTCCTCCAAATGGGGAAGAGTGATACGTCGATTGGTTTCCGAGCGAATCGGTCACCACTGCGGTCAGGACGACGTTAAAATTCATTACCGCGCCTCCGCCGGTTGTGATGTTCCCTGCGGTGACAAAAACAGGACCAGACGTGGCGTCATCTGGTACAAGAGCCACAATCGAAGTGTCGCCCCAACTCGTGATGGAGGCGGCGGGGATTCCATTGAAGGCAACCGACCCTGCCGTCGTGCCGAATCCAGTCCCACTAATCGTAACGGAAGTTTGCGCCGGTCCGGAGGCAGGCGACATGCCGGTGGCGACTGGGTTTGCGACAGAACCACCCGCCGTTAGAGAAACACTGTCGAACGTCGCAGTGACCTGTGTAGCGGAATTGCCGCCGCCGACCCCGAAACCAATCAAAACATTCCGGGTGGAATTCATCTGGACGCTTCCGATCTGTGCCCAGCCACTCGGGTCGCCGGGAGCCGGAATATACGCGGCGAAAGTGTTTCCGCTACGGACGAGCTTAAAGGAGTACGGAAGGGTGATGGACGAAGAATTTTGCTGGCTGGAAGCCCCACCAGGAATGGAGCGGCTCATAAAAGACAAGAATCCCGCGTTGGAAATACCCTCGGCATCGGCGGAGAAAGCATCGAGCGTTTGACGGACGACAACACCCGCCTGCATTGCGGTCGAGTTTCCTGAGAGGCTCACTAATCGAACAATGAGGCTACCGTCGGTGTTGAGCGGCTGATAAACGAAGTGGAACTGGTCTGCGGCGTTACCAAATCCGCTCCCAGTGGTGTGAATCGTGAAGACGCCGTTGTTATAGCTGGCATCTCCCGGCGCGCCGCCAACCGGAAAGTCGTACCAGCCACTAGCCAGCGGTTGTGTCGTGACCGTGTAGAGCAACGCATTGCTAGAGTTCATGCTCGGCGCTACGACTACAGAAAGCGGTCCGGTCACGGCACCGGAAGGAACAGTGACCGTGATGGACGTATCGTTCCACAGATTGACCGTCATTTCGGCATCGCTCAACAGGACCTTGCTGTTTCCCTGCGTAGCGCCGAAGTTAGAGCCCGAAATGATGATCTGGCTGCCTACGGAACCGGTCGAACTTGAGAGGCTTGTAATTACCGGCGTTGACGAGGGCGATGCCGCCGAAATAATCGAAACGTTATCGAATACTGCGGTTCCAGTCGTCGAGAAAAGACCCACGTAGACGGAAGTGCCCATTTCAATAGACGTGCTCGGACCGGCTTGCTGCCAGTTCAAGCCGTCCACGGAAAAGAAGGGACTGAATCCGTTGCCGCTGCGGACGAGTTTTACCCAATAGGGCGGTGGTGTGCCTACGTTGCAATTGCACAGAATTGCATAGTTGTTCGTGTTCGCGATGAGCCGATACCAGAACGACCAATTCGCGCTGTTGTAGTACGTGACAGCGGCGTTGGCCGCGCCTGCGTCCAACGAATCCCGCATCATCACTCCGGCATTTTGAAACTGGTCTGTTTCGCTAATGACTCGAGCGATGATAGTTCCGTCGCCCGACAGCGTCTGATACGCAAAATGCCCAGAATCGGCGCTGACGTAGCCTCCGCCACTGGCGCTTAGCCCTCCGACGCCGTGAACCGTGAATTGATGATTAGCGTAGCTTGCGGTGCCTCCGGCTGTCGCAAAATCGCGGTCGAGCCAACCGGACGGAAGCGGATTCGAGGTCACCGTGTACTGAATGGGATTGCTGTCAAGCAGGTCCGGCGCTGCCGAAACTACCAATGGTCCCGTCGTCGCCCCGGAAGGAATCGTGAAGGTAATCGCCGTCGCACTCCAACTCGTGATGTTGGCAGCGGTACCATTCACAAGAACTGCGCCGCTCGACTGCGTTGCTCCGTATCCCGATCCCCAAACGTTGACGGAAGTTCCCGTCGTTCCTGTGGTGCTGGATATTCCGCCGAGTGTCGGTCCCGGCGCGCTCGTCGATGTGACCTGAACGTCGTCGAAGGCTCCCGAGGACAGGCTCCAGTTTCCGCCGCCGCTGACAAACATCCCTGCGTACACGGACGCGCCCATCGTGATCGTAGTGCTCGTTCCAACCTGAGCCCAGTTTTCGCCGTCGGCGGACATGAACGAGGTAAATGTATTTCCCGACCGCGAAACTTTTATCCATATTGGTACGGGAAGATTCTGCACTGGCGTTTGCAGAATGTTGTTTGCCCCAGTCGTCAGGCGCGAGCCCGCGTACGCATTCACGCTCGACCCGCTGTAATAGATGGACATGCTGGCGTTTGTCGCATTCGCGTCAAGCGAACTGCGAATGTCGAGGCCCATTAAAACCGCAGTTGGAACCGAACGAACCCTGGCGACGATTGACCCGTCACCGGAAAGCTGGCGATACGTGTACTGAAAGCCGTCTGTCGAAGCGCCGCTGTTGAAATATCCCGAACCCTGCACCGTGAAAACGTTGCTGGAATAGCTCGACACGCCCGCGACGTTGGCGGTTCCGATGTCCAAGTTGAGCCATCCAGATTGCGGTTGGCCGGGAACTGTGAGATTCACCGAATTGCTGTTTATTCCAGTCACAACCACTACCGGACCAGAAGTCGCGCCATTCGGTACGGTCGCGACGATCTGCGTGTTATTCCAACTCGTGATGCTCGTCGCAGTAGTGCCATTGAACTTGACCATGCTGCTTCCCTGCGTGGCACCAAAGTTTGATCCACTGATTGTCACGGACGTTCCGGCGGGCGCAATCGTTGGCGACAAGCTGGAAATCGCAGGGGGCGGACCATCCACAAACACGGCGCTCACCACCGCATTCCCTGGACCGGTATTTGAAACAACGATTGAGACGTGCCCTGTGATCGTCCACTTTAGATAAATGCCGTTGGAGAAGCTCGTAATGCTCCGCGTATCAAGAACCGCGTGCGTAGCCGCGTCCTGAATCTGCATGCTCTCCGATCTCCCATAGGTGTCCCAATCCAACGCGTAAATGGAAAATGTGTGCGCGTTGCCGTCCGTAAGGTTGAGATCAAAAGTAAAACTCGAAGCTGAATACCATGTTCCTGCAATGCGGCCAGTGCCGCCATAGGACTGAGGCGCTCGTACGTCGGTCGTGCTGGAAGCCCAAGTGTAATTGGATTGATTCTGGACCGAAAACGAAACAGAGCTGGGAAAACTCTGCGAGTCACCGGCGATGGAAAGACCATCGGTGCCGTACGCCGATCTCCAATTCCCTTGCGTC
>Ga0247682_1000044_pt1 | contig 54010 bp, 84 predicted proteins | sample CNK23_metaG_FD_190130 | JGI IMG/M metagenome (GOLD analysis project Ga0247682, IMG submission 190130) | Soil microbial communities from Purdue University Martell Research Forest, Indiana, United States - CNK23 | ecosystem: Environmental > Terrestrial > Soil > Temperate forest > Bulk soil...
CGATTCCATTCACAATCGAAGTGCCAAATGGAGGATTCCCGTGGCAGATGTGAAATCAACAGAGTACATGGACGGCTGGGCAGCCCACCAAAATAGGCGTGTTTCTGGCGAAAATCCGTACAATGAATGGACGCAAGCGCGCTCTTATACTCGTTGGTTGTCAGGATGGTGCGGCAGGTTTGAAGCCGTAAAGCACGGCAAGCCTCTCGATCTGGACGAGGTCTATGATTGACACAAATGGCGAGTGGAGCGGCATTTGCGCGTGCGGTAAAAAGGAAATGGACGGACGGCAATGTTTCCTTGGTGCCACCCACAAGCCTCTGAGCCCGCCTATGCCGTGGGCGACACCATCTATAGCGGCAGCGAAGCCGGCACCGTCGTTTCCGTGGACGAGCAACGAAATACCATGGAAATAGTTTGGCACGACAGCGGCGATGGCAAACCGATAACGTACCCGATGGACGCGAGTTATTTACGAAAGCAGATGCCGTGGGACTGACCAGCAAAACAGGTGACGAACTTCGTGCGCTGGCCGACGCAATCAAATGCGCCAGCGAGGGAAGCCCGATCATAAATGTAGCGGGGCCGATCGTACGCAACTGCATTGACCACCTACGCGCCGTTGCGCGCATCCATGACCTTCAGCAGCCGGTGTGCCGTGACTGATAACCGAGCAATGATTGAGTGCGACCAATGCGGAGGCAGCGGTTTTGACACGCAAGGGTCAGGCTACGGAAACGTATGTAATAAGTGCGGGGGTCTTAAGGAATTTCCAGCGGCGCCTGACGATAAAGACACGCCATTCCCGTGGGAACCACGCTCTCGATCGATCGAGGAAACCGTGGCGCTGTTGCAAGATGATTTCAGATACATCATCGCGCATACCGCCGTCATGGTACACTCAAACAACCCAGCAATGGTGTTCACGGCCAACACGCAACGCGGCCAGCTCATACCACACGGCGAGGTAAAATTCCTTGACGGCACGACGGTTGAGTTCCAAGATATCGGAATGCCGCAAGTAAACGCGCAGTACATGACTGTACAGCAGATTGCCTCGCGGGTGTGGAAACTGGCGAATGAACTTGGCCTGGAGTTGGCGAAATGAACATGGACGACGGGCTTAAAATCGAAACAGCGGCCGGCATCATAATCCGCGATGCGATACGCAAGCACACGGCTACCTTTGCGTTCGCAATCCAACGCAGCCGTCACGCCGGCAAGGATGTAGTCGCGGCGTACATCGATGGCTTGGCCGGCGCGATGGCGCTGGCAATCGCAGCCGGCCACGGCAGCAGAGAGGAAGTTGTTAACGCCACGTTAGCTAAATTGCGCGAAGCTCTTGACCGTGATTTGCAACACCTGGGGAAGCACGATGCCAAGCACTGAACCTAACTCGCTGCCGTCGCTGTTTGACAGTTGGCAAGATTGGCGGCGCACGTACGCCATGTATGTTGACGATTTTAAGGATAGCGCCGATGAGGCAACGCTAAAAACAAATCTCAAGCGTCTTGGCTTCGTTGGCGTCAATCTGGACCGCGAGATTGAGTCCATAAAAGAAAATCGCTAAATGTACCCTGCCCCGCCCCTAGCACCCTTCATACCGCGCCGCCACCAAACGGAAGGCGTACAGACGCTCGTCAACCACAATGGGCGATTCTCTGTGGCTGAGGTTTCAGTCGCTGGGGGCAAAAGCGCGATGCTTGGAATGCTGGCGATCCACTACAGCCAGTTTGGCCGCGTGCTGATCGTCGCGCACAACAAGGAATTGGTTGTCCAAAATGCCGAAGCCTGCAAACAACTTGGGTGTGTCCCTGGGGTCTGTTCCGCATCCATTAGCGTCAATGCCTTTGCCAGAGTCACAGTGGGAACTATCGGAACAATCGTTAGTAGACTACACCTTTTCCGTGACGTGGTGGCGATTCTTGTGGATGAAGTCCACCGGACGCCGCCCGCCAAGTCGTCGCAATACCGGCGGCTTTTCGATAAGCTCGCGCAAACCAAAGTCCACGGACTGACCGCGACACCATTCCGATCGGACGGCACTGGCGATCTTAACCGTACGTTCGGCCCCGTCGTTTTCAAATATACTTTCCTTGACGCGCTCCGCGATGGCTACGTTAAGCCGCTGGTTCCGGTTGACGCTGGCGAGGATGAGACAATCGAGGTTGACGGGCTGAAGACCGTAGCCGGCGATTTCGACATGGACGAGATGGCGCCGCGCGCAATCAAGCTCTCGCCAAGCCACGCCAAAACCATCCTTGACGTGATGCAGAAATACAATCGGCGCCGCGTGCTGGTGTTTTGCTGCAATATCGAGCACGTCGATCGGATGGATGCCGAGCTGCACAAACTCGGTGCTTCCGTTGTTGGCGTGCATTCGCGTTCGATCACGGGAAAGCGCGATAAGGCAGTGGATGCGTTCAAAGCCGGCCGTGCGGAGATCCTTGTATCGTGCAACATGTTCACGACTGGCTTTAACGTAATTGACATCGATTACATGGCGTTCTGCCGAGCTACCAAATCCGCCGTGCTGTACGCGCAATCCCTAGGACGTGGCGCCCGAATAACGCCGTACGCCGCTAACTGTCTTGTGTCGGATTTCGGCGGCAACATTGCGCGTCACGGCACCCTTGACGCCGTTATGGCAGCGCCCGGCCGGCTGCTCGAATGCGAAGCCGTCGTCGGAAGTGACATGCTTTGTGGGACCGAATGGGAAACTTGGGAAAACGGCAAGACGTGCCCGAAGTGTCAAACGCTGCACCGTAGCGCGCCGAAGTGCAAGAGCTGCGACGAACGGTTTGACCCGCATTTTCACGGCATGCGCTGCCCGCACTGCGGACAGCAACAATCCGAAATCAAGACGTGCGCAGCGTGCGAGGAAACGTACGCGGCGTTCCTGCACCCGCTTTGCCCGTTCTGCGGTTTCGATAACACCGTGGTCATGGCAGCCGGCAAGGATCTGAAAATGCGCGGCGGCGCTAACGAAGCCGTCAACATTCGCAAGATCGTGGAAAGCAACCCTTGGCAGGAGATCGTCAGTCCGCCGGTCAAGAACCCTTCGGGTGGCTGGACTTTGACGACACGCTACACCACGGCACTGTGGAATTACGAAGTTCTGCCCGACGTACATTCCGTATGCCTCAAGCGTGCGGCCAATGGTCGTTACATCGCGGCCGGGCTGTACGATAGGCAAGGCGTGATTCATCAAAAATAGCGTGTACGGAAAATAGGGTGTTGACGCCGCCCTAAATCCTTGTCATACATTTGCGTCATCAACCATGGAGAGGACGAAAAATGAAGATCACGGTCGAATTCGAGAACGAAGCGGAGTTCAAAGCGCGAATCAAGAACCCGCGCGGCGGCAAGGACGACGACACCCCGCCGACCACTACGCAGGCCCCGGCACCGCTGATGCCGCCCCAAGGCCAGCCGCAGGCGTTTGGCGTGGCACCCCCGCCGGCCGCGTTCACGCCGCCGCCGACGCAGGGCGGCTTCCTTGGGGCGCCCGCAAGCGATCCGGTGGCTGCCGGGCTCGTCCAGCGCATCACGGCCCGCATTGATGGCGCTATTGCCAGCGGCCAGCCTGCCGACGCGGTGCTGAACTGGTTCCGAGGCCAGTGCGGCGCGGAAGCTGCCGGGGCCACCATGGAGCAGATCAAGACGGTTTTCCTGCCTAAGCTCGCGGTGCCGGGGCTGGAGAATATCGCCAAGCTGATGAACGCCTGATCAGGGCGTCCTTGGGGGCGGTGAACAGATGCACGCCGCCCCCTAAACTTCAAAAAGGTCCGTACGATGCTCCGCGCCCATGCAAATACGCCGGTCAGTGAATTTATAGCGCAGTTGCGCACGTACGTCATTGCGATGGGGCTAAGTACTCAGGTTGTGGACATCGTTGATGAACTGGCGGATATGGACGAAATAGAACATACCGACGCGGGGCAGATGAGAGACAATATTCTAACGGCTGTGAAAAAATATTTCGATGGCAACCCGTCACCGCTGTCTGAAAAGCTAAAAACCGCGTTAATTAACGTCATCGAGGCAGTATGATGGCCCACGCAATTTTCGCACCCTCGTCAGCCGCAACGTGGCTCGAATGCTCTTTCAGCGCACGCAACAGCGTACCGGAAGCACCAAAGCCGCTGAAAACGCAACTCGCCGCTGACGAAGGCACGCGAGGTCATGAATTGCTGGCCTTAGCTGTCGCGGAGCACGCATTTCCCGACGACGTCGATAGCAAAGCCGAAGCCGTCGCATTGGGTGTCGATTTTGTACAGCGACTTGAGCCCGGCGAGCTGTATACGGAATTGAAAGTTGAGCTAGCGCACGAATGCGGCGGCACAACGGATCTTTTCAACGACCATCCGAATATCGCTACCGTTGTCGATTACAAGTTTGGCAAGTGGGACGTTGACGCTTACCACAACAAGCAGATGCTGACATACGCCGCTGCGCTGCTTAACCAGTGCGAAGCCGAGTGGTGGCGCCTTGTGATTTTCCAGCCGAACGGCTTGGACGAAACGCCCTTTAAGCAGTGGGTCGCGCATCGCAGCGAAGTCATTGCGCACCGTGGCCGCGTGCTACGCCAGATCGCCGATCGCAGCGCGCCGCGCCCCGGTCCTTGGTGCCGCTGGTGCAATGCGTTCCAGCAATGCCCGGCCATGGCGACCGACGCCGGTTTCGTCATGGGAGCCATGTCGCGCGCCCCTGAGACCCTGACAAGCGAGGAACTTGTACGGCTGTTGCGAATCATCCGTGCGCTTGGCGACGTAAAGGCCGTTTATGACGACGCACTCCTAGTAAAAATGAAGCTAGGTCACCTACCTGCCGGGGCTTCGCTAGGGCCGGGGCGAAGTTTTAGGCAATGGAACAACCCGGAGCAAGCTGCAGAGATCGTTGCGCAGCATCATGGCATCCGCGCGCTAAAGCCGCCCTCACCGGCCCAGGCTGAAAAACTTAGCGCTGCGATGAAGCAATACGTCGCGGTTGGTGCGCATAAACCCGAAGCACCACAAAAGGCTTTTTATTAAATGTTTTACGCATACTTACATATCGACCCGAGGGACGGAACCGTTCGTTACGTCGGAGTCGGATCTAAGTCGCGCGGCTTTGATTGGAACGGTCGCGCGCCGGTCCACGTCGCATGGATAGCAGAACTTGATGCGCTGGACTTGGAGCCCGTCGTCGCGTTTCCGTTTAGGACGCGCAACAGAGACGAAGCTTTTGAAGCCGAACGAGACCTAATAAGATTTCACAGAGCGTACGGATCGCCACTTTTCAACATTACGGACGGGGGTTTAGGAACCGCTGGACTTAAGCAATCTCAAGAGCAAAAAGAAAAGCTGCGCGCCATCCAGATAGCAAAATGGTTGTTTGATCCTGAGTTTCGGGCGCGACGGCTACCCGACATGGCGAAAGCTCGTGCAGCTAGAAACAGGAGTCCAAAGCAAATAGCGGCCGTAACTAAGCACCCACAAATCAATGGTTCGCCTTGCAGAAAATGCGGTGGGACGCTGCGCTACAAAACAAGCCGAAATTGCGTCAACTGCGCTAGGAAACCATAGCATGCGCGAATGGGCGTCTCCGTCCGAAGCTTGGCAGCGCGGGTTCCGCGATGGCTTCCTTGGCGTTGACGACACGCCCGTTGAACAGTTTCACGGCGCCTACGAAATTGGGCAAATATCTGGAATGGCCGAACGCAGGCACTTGACCAACGCCAACCGTACACCTACACTACCCACGTTGATAAATTGGCAAACTTGAAACTGGAGAACTGACAAATGGCACAGCGACAATATGAGCCTTTTACCTTGTTCAATGTTCGCATTGTGGACATGCGAAACTTGTGGACGCCGTCCGACACGTTTAACGGGCAGAAACAGCAGAAGGCGAGCTACTTTGCTGGCTTCATCGTCCAAAAAACGCAGCCGCAGTGGCACCTAGAGCCTGCATTGACAGGGCTGACTCAAGCGCTCGGGAAGATATACGCCAACAATCCGCAAATCATCGATTGGCGCATAGCGGATGGTGACGTGCCGAACGCTAAAGGCCAGTCCTCAGAATTCGCCAAAGGCCATTGGCTGTTCAACGGATCTAGCGACAGGCCGATCAAGGTCGAGCTGGCGCAGGCCCCTAGCGGCGCGCTGGTGGAACTGAAGAACAAAGTCGGCGTGAAGTCCGGAGACTACTGCATGATCGGCGGCTCCGTGGCTGTTAGCTTGCAGAATAGCCGGGCGGCGAAGATTTACCTTAACGCCGTCGTGTTTTCGTCGCCCGGCGAGGAAATCGTGTTTGCCAACTCCGTCAGCGGTGCCGAACTGATGCGAATGGCGGAACAGCAGGGCTTGCGGCCGACGGGCTTCAGTCCGTCGCCCGGTGGGTTTGCGCCGCAGCCATTTGGTGGAGCGCCTGGGGGTTTTACGCCGCCGGCTGGGGGGTTTGCCCCGGCACCGGCCACCCCTGCAAGCCCGAACTTCGGTGCCCCGGCCCCGAGTGGTGGGGCTTTCGGTGGGCCTGCCGGATTCCCTTCTAGCGCGCCGGTAAATCCGTTTGGTCCGCGTTGAGTGAGTAGGGAGGGGCGTGTACGTGCCCCTCCTATTTCACCATGCCACACCCTGACGATCTCCTATGCGATTTCGAGACGCGCTCGCGTACGGACCTTAAACGGGCCGGCGCAAGGCGCTATGCGGCCGACCCATCCACGGGCGTAACTTGCGTTGCATGGGAGTTCCGTGGCGTCGAAAAGACCGCCTGCCCCGTACATCCGTTTTTAGGTACGCATACGCTCGCGGACCTGTACACCGACGCGCGGCAGTGCCGACGCTTCATCGCGCACCACGCAAATTTTGATGTGGCGATCTTACGCGCCGTGAACCCATTCCTTGACTTGCCGCTATCGAAGATCGATTGCACCATGGCACGCGCTCAAGCATTGGCGCTGCCCGGCGGCTTGGAACAAGTCTGCCGTACGCTTGGGATCGAAGGCAAGAGCCCCGAAGGCCACGCGCTGGTCATGGCGACGTGCAAGCCCCAAAAGGACGGCACGTTTAACGAAGATGTCGAGACGTACCGCAAGCTGGTGGCATACTGCCTACGCGACAAACGCGCTTTGAAAGGCGTTGACGAACGCCTGCCGCCATTGACCGATCACGAACGCCTGATCTTCGAACGTACGTGGCGGAAGAACGAAATCGGGTTGCCGATCGACGTACACCTAGCAACCGCCATCGCCATGCGTCGGCAGGAAATTGAGCAAGAGAGCACCGCAACGCTCATGGAGCTGACGCAGAACGCGGTAACAAAGCTGTCGCAGCGCCAGCGGATTATCGAATGGTGTAACAGCGGCAATCGCGCCGCCGGGCTGGAGAGCACGCAGAAACACATCGTCGCGGAAAAGCTGGCGGATGAAAACTTGCATCCCGACGTACGGATAGTTCTGGAACTGCTGCAATCCGAAGGCGGTTCCGCGCCACTGAAAGCACAAGCGCTACTTGACCGCCATGTGAGCGGTTTTTACAAAGACGCAACCCGGTACTTCGGCGCCCGATCAGGCAGAGGTACGTCAGAGGGCGTCAATACGTTCAACATCGCCCGGCCATCCGGTAAATACGATGGGCGAGACGGGCGCCCCACGATCGATAGCGTAATTCAGGGCCTCAAAGCCGGTTTCAAGTACAACAATATCGCGCTTACGGATTGCTTGCGCAGCCTGATCGTTGCGCCTGACGGTTGGATGATTTGCGACAACGACGAAAGTAACGCAGAATACCGTATTGCCATGTGGATGGCCGGTGACGCTGCTCGCTTAGCGGAACTCGCCAAAGGCGTAGACGCCGACCCGTACATATACAACGCAATTGCCATGGGGCGCTGCCCGCCGGGTTCCACTAAAAAGACGCATCCGCACGAACGGCAAAGTTACAAATCGGTGACGCTTGGCGGCAATTACCAGCTAGGCTGGAAAACCTACATGGCGCACCAGCGCCGCGCCGGCAATAACATGGATGAGATCAAGGCCCGTTCCGATATCGACGGCTATCGCCAAGCAAACCCGTTGCTGGTGTCGCTATGGTACGCGCTTGCCGATGCGTTCAAATTCGCCATCTATGAGCAGCCGGGCCGCGTCTTTCCCGCCGGCAAAGTCGCATTTCAGAAAGACGCACACGGTACGGTATGGATGTTGTTGCCATCCGGTCGCGCGGTGCCGCACTACTCGGCACACATCACGTACGGCGGCGAAATGGCGTTCTTCAGAGGGAAATTTGGGGCGATGTTACGCCAGCGCGCTTTTGGAGGCTCTTTGCTGGAAATTGCGTGCCAATCCATGACGCGCGACCTTGTGACGGCAGCCGAAGCCGACATCGAGCGCGAACTGCCCGACGTGGTTTTGATCTTGGATGTTTATGACTCGATTTTAGCTCTTGCGCGTACGGACGTTGCTGGTGTACGGTCGCAACAAATGCGCGAGATCATGCGGCGCCCGCGCTCTTGGACTTCGGGGCTGCCCTTGGATTGCGAAGGGTACGAAAGTCAGAGAATGTCGCGATGACAATCCTGCAAGCAGCCAACAATGGAGGCGATCGGCGGGAGAATGATTTTTACCCAACGCCTGCGGAATGCACGATGGCACTCCTGCCAGTAATCGCTCACTGGCCTAAGACGGTATGGGAGCCAAGCTGCGGCGATGGCGGAATTGCAAAAGTCCTAAGCAACGCCGGATTTCAAGTCATCGGAACGGATCTTGTTGATCGCGGTTACGGATCTGGTGGAATCGACTTCCTAAAAACTCCGTGGCGCTGCGCTGGCGCAATCGTTACCAACCCTCCGTTCGGCACCAGCGTTTCGGCATTCATAAAGCACGCGCTGGATCTCGACACGCCGTACATTGCCATGCTAGTAAACGTCAACCTATGGCACGCCGCTAACCGTACAAAATTATGGCATCGGCGCCTGCCCGAAGCCGTCTATGCGCTGTGTTGGAAGCCTGATTTTACGGGAGCCGGAAGGCCGTATTTTAATTGCGTGTGGACCGTCTGGGGTCCTGGAGCCGCGCCGTACACACGCTACGAACGGCTTGCCAAACCTAAGCCTGTTGCATTTCCATGGGTCGCACCATGACCGCACAAGTCGGCCGCTTCACTCTTCGCGACCTGAACCCGTGGGAAGGCCCCGCACTATTCGTGATGACAGGCAATCCCGACGTGACGCGCTACCTGGGTTTCCGTACGCACGAATCAGTAGACGAAGCAACGCAGCTCATAGAGACCTACCGCAACAGCCTAGCGAAGTGGCAAGGTATCTACTCTGAAAATGAACTGCTAGGCGCCGTCGGTTTGGAAGTTGCGCGGCATCAGGCAACCATGTCGATCATGTTCCGGCCTGACTGGAAAGCGCGCGGCGCCGGCCGGGAGTTCTGCCGGCCGTTCGTGCAATGGATTTTCACGCACCCGCAAACGTGGCGGCTGTGGACATACGTTCACACAAGCAACATCCCAGGCCAGCGCATGACCGAGCGTATGGGCGCCATGCGCGAAGGACTGTTGCGACGATTCGAGTTTTTTCCGAATGTCAGTACGGAGCCGCAAGACTGTTTTGTCTACTCGATCGTACGCAACTAAAATGCAAACGCCATACTACCGAGCCCGTTGAACATGGACCCAAGCCCGCTGCCCTTGCTTTGCGCGTTCTTAGCTTGCGCTTGTGCGATATTCGATGTGGCACCGATCTGCGCCGTATCGACGCCGGCTTGTTGTCCCGTCGCCGTCTGCCCCACGCCAATCGCACTGAACATATTGCCGAGTGCGCTTTCGAGTTGGCCAAAGCCTTGCTGATTGCCTTGCAAATATTCGTTGTACGCCGTGTTTGCGCCTTGCGCCACAATGCCTTGATTGATGGTGCCGAGCGCGCGCTCATTGGCACCGGAAAGCAGACCGCCGCGAGCCGCAGCGCTGTTGTTCTGCGCTTGGTCCGCTTGCTGGAGTTGGTACTGTGCCGCTGGCGTATTCTGGTAGCCCGACATAAAAGTGTTGTAGTCTTGAACGTTTCCGGCTTTGCTTTGGATATTGTTGATGGCGCCCGTAGCAGTCGGCAAGAACGACTGCCCGAACGTGTTGTACGGCGTCGATGCCGTCATGAAGGCGCCCGTCTCGTTGTTGACGGCATCCTGTCCTTTGCTCAGATCGTTAGCCCCTATCTGAGCGCCGATGACTGCCCCAAGGCCACCGCCGAAGCCGACTGGGTTTGCTGCTACCGTCATTTGCAAGGGCCTTGCATTGGTCGCGGGCGGTAAACGCCCAATATCTGGCCGCCCCATTCGCCAACTACGCGCGCCCTATACGACGCAAGCCACGCCACCGGCACCCTGACGCAAGTAGCGCAGCGATGCCCAGGGCCGATCCATAGCACCCGAACTTCTTCCACGTCACTAGACCCCTTGCATTATGTCATACATTCGGCTAGAGCATAGCACCAATGGGCACAGAACGAAAGACCGTCATGATCTCGGGGAGGCTGCCTGCGGCCCTCGTGGAGCGTCTGGATTACGTCACCCGGAACATCGATAGTGAGACCATCAAGAACCGCTCTGCGGCGCTCCGAGAGGCCCTGGAGTCGTGGCTGCCGGGGCGTGAAGACCGACTTAGGGAGCTAGGCGTCCTTGCCAAGAAAACCCGCTAAAAAGGCCGCCCGCAAGCCGCAGGAGGCCAAGGGGCCGTCCGAAAACGAGATCCACGTAAAGGCGTGGGCTTGGGTCCAGAAAGCCCATCCCGAGCTGCTGATCTTCCATGTCGCCAACGAGCGCAAGGCGCACGTCCAGTACCATGTCAAGATGAAACGCAAAGGCGTGCTGGCCGGCGTGGCGGACTTCCTTGCGTTCCCGGTTAACGGCCGCAAGTTCGCAATTGAGTTGAAAGACGGCAAGGGCGTGCAGGACGCAGATCAGCTCAAATTTCAACATCGTTGGGAGCGCGCGGGCGGCGTGTACTTTGTTGTCCGTACGCTGGAGGATTTCAAAGTCACTGTAGATTGCGCTGTGCTGTTCGGCTAAGCAATCGCGACCCACGCCCCTCCGACCTTGCCGTACAGCCGCGTACCGGCGCCGCCCGTGTTGTTGATATACAAATCGCCATTGTTGCCAAGCCCTACCGCCGGGACCCCGGTGCCATTCAGTATTTGATTGCGAGCTTGCAGCGCCGTAATGGCGGCGGCGTTCGCTGCTATGGCAGCAGTATTCGCCGCAATGCTTGCTGTGTTAGCCGCAATGTTGGTCGTGTTGGTCGCAACTTCCGTCGTCAGCGTGGCAACTTCCGTGGCCAACGTAGCGACCTGGGCAAAAAGCGCCGTTAAGCCGGCAACACTGCCGGGGTCGATCGTGCCCCCACTATTCAGGATAGACTGAATCTCAAGAAGCCATCGATTTAGCTGCTGGCCAAAGCCACCAAACGACACAGGAAGTTGCGGCGGGGGCGGAAGTTTGAGCGTCATCTACACGTGACTTTCCACTACGTACCCGGCGACACGTCTGCGAAAAACTCATCTATCGTGAACGGCGCTTGCGTGCCGCCGTACCGCAAGCGGAATTGCTGCCGGCGACCCGAACCAAAATTACGTCCGATCGCGCGCCGCGTTCCGGGTTGCGGCATCAGGATCTGTCGTAAACCACGCCATGTAGCGCCTTTATCCGCAGACCAGTCGAGTTGGAAAGTCCCTGCTGACGGACCCATGGAAGACGTTACATCAATCGAATTGAAAGTACTGCGTGTCTGCTCGTCGCTAAGCCATGGCGTTATGATCGTACGCTGCAGCGTGCCGGCCGGCTCCGTGCTGTCGTTTATGTTCACGGTACAAATCTGGCCGGTATCCAGCCCGACGTACGTAATGCCGCCGCTGAACTCTGTGGCGCAGCGGCCCGCATGATCGAGACGCCCGCCCGGCGTCTGCCGGTAGGACCACACGCCAGTCGAACCGCATAGCTCCAGTGTCCACTGGCCCGGCAGTGTCAGCACGTAGAAATCGCCGCCACCTTGTCCGTATGCGTATGCTGTCAAGGTCGCCAATGTCACCGCTGAGAGTTGCTGTAAAAGCAAATCAACCCATGCCGGCGAAATAGGTTGGCCCGTCTGTCCGGTACAAAGCCAGATGCGCCGATCGGTGCCTACGAACATGATTATGTCGCGCAACACTGCGAGCGATAGGCGCGCGGCCAGCCCCACGGAATAGAGCGAGTTCGGGTAGGCCGTGAACGCGAAGTCGGTTTGGCCACCTGGATCGTACCACTGTTCGAGCGAGCGGGAACCCAAAGGCCACAGCACTAGCCCCGACACCGCCAAATCAACGACGCGATCGGCGCGGGCTTCCTTCGTTGCAAAACTGTTCGGCAGCACGTTGGCGGGGGCCAGCGGCTGCGAGCTGTACATCTTGGCGTCTTGCTGAGCGTAGAAATTAGACGCAGCGGACCACACCGCTATGTTGTTCAACTCCGCGACGGCGGCCGGGTCGAAATTAATGCTGGCGTCAAAGCCGGCATTGACGACACCAGTTGCCGGCGTCATTACCGCCGTGTACGCCGTGCCGGCTTCTGCTGCGTTGTTGGCGTTCGCATTCGACGCGATGGCAAGCGCGGTGCGGTCTTCGGCAAAGCGGATGACGGGCTGCTGTGCATTTACGGCGACAAAGCCCGCCAGCACGGGCGCATTGGTCTGCACGTTGTAGTAAATCGATCCGTCTGCGTGGCCGCTCCACACCGTTCGCAGAGCTTGCCCGATAGTGATGCACGGCGCGGCCGTTGGCTGGCAAACTTGTGTGAGTCCCGGTGCGCCGACAAGACGGGCTTTGCCGGGCTTGCCTTCCTTTTGATCGCGCGGCACAACGCGCACATTTACGAGTTTCCCGGCGCCTTCATCCAGGTTCAGAGGATCTTGAAACGAGCCGAGTATGTCGATTACGCCCATGCTAATCTATGCTTGCCAAGTCGTGCAGGGACAGACTTAGCATCCCAATGCGCTCTATCGACGTTGCATTGCAGTAGGCGGTTAGCGTGCTGAACTTGTCCCCGGTGCTCTCATGCAGGACCAGCACGGCTTTATGAGCAGGCCGCGCCTCGCCGCTTTCCAGCATGTTGGCGCGCTCGCGCAACCACGCGATTACCTTAGCCGTGGCGTCGGCACCCTGTACGGCAGCTTCGCCTCTCAGTTTAACCACGTTGTCACTCACGTCAGTTCCTCACAAACCGGAGCCATTGCTGCCCGCGTGCATAGTCCCGCCACCGCGCGTTGACGCGTTCGGCATCCATAACTATGGGGTCCGTAGGGCTCAGTACCCGCCCGTATGAGCCCATGATTCGGCGCCCCAGCAACAGCGTTGCGTCATGGATTCCTTCCGGTGGAAGCGCAACCACGTCGCTACCATCCGGTGCGGAAATCAACGCGAGTCGGCCGCCGTACTCGATCAGCGCATTCGATGGCGCGCGGGGAGGCTGCCACGCGGTGATCAGCACGGAGCCATCAGTCTGCCGCTCTTGGTGCCATTTGGTGACAATGCCGGGATACGTCGTACGCACGCAATCCGCGATTGGCGCCATGCGCGTCTCGCGGTTGACGGTCAAATTTATATCGTTCATCCAAAGGGCGCGCACGGCCACCGCGTCAACCTGCACCAGATAGCTGGGGTTACCGTTGCCGACGACAAACGTGTAAATCTGCCCGTTCGTGCCGAGCGGCATCGTGAACGCGAGGCGTTTGATGAGGTACTGACACGCGCCATCCGCTTGCTCGGCACGGAGCAAGTCATTCAGGATCGTGACGTTGTTCGATATGTCCGTGGCCGATGGGGCTTCGGTTTGGTCCGTGATACCGAACAGGTGCAGTGCGCTGGTGATGATTTGGGCAGCAGTCGTCATGTCAAACCTGCTTCACGGCAGCCCACGGCGGCGACCACAGTTGATCGTTCGGAAAATCCGGGTCCGTCTTGGTGACATTCGCCAGCTCGGTAGCTTCATCCGGCGGCGTCACCGTACGAACGGAATTGCTCGGCAGGAACGTGCCATCGTACTCTTGTGGCACGATCGTCGTTAGGTTGAACACCTTGCTCGATAGCGGCGCATTCGGCCCCATGAACGCCGCCGACTTCCCAAGGCTGGCATAGTAGGGGACCGAGTTTAGCAGCTTGGCGAGCCGCGTGGCGTCGTCCGGCGCGGCCTTGGGGGCGGCGGCGAAAACCGCCGTGGTGCCCTCCACAGGGCCACTGCCCCAGATGGCATCGAGATTCCAGCGCAGCGGCAACGGTTCCGGGGGTGGCTCGATCGACTTATCGGGGAAGGCTTGGAAATCGTACACAGCCGGCCACGGGTCCCAGCAAGGGCGCGTGGCGCGTCCGCTGGCCTTGGAACATACAAGCAGCCCCGTCAGGCGCTCACGCTTCAGCGTCGAATACAGGACGCGGGCATTACACCGCGAGCACGCACCCCACGTAGCGAAGGACGGAAATTTCGGGACGCCCGTATGGCGCGGCGCTGTCATGTCCCACACCATCCGGCTTCGCAGCCCGAAGAGCCGTTGCCGTCGTCAAGTTCGAATTTGCCATGCCCGGCTTCCGCCCACCGTACGATTTCTTTAATGCCGGTCGCGCCCATGTAGCGGTACGGGCGGAACATCGTGCGCGGGTTGCCCTTCGACGTGTAGCCCATACTGATTTCAATGTCGTTAATTCTGTCAACACGAGCCGGGTCTTTTGACAACTCAATAATATCGCCCCGGTTAGAATTGATGCAAGGAAAGCACTCCATCGAACGATGTGGCAAAACGTCAAACCCAGCGCGAATGATAAGTGCGTCCCGTTCGGCTTCCTGCACGGCGGCCAGCGGTGCCCACACCCCGCGACCGTCCGCGCCAATAGACCACTCAGGAAACGACGCGCGGTTTTTGCTCTCTTCGCGGCGCACCCCAATCACGATCGACGAGCGTGATTGTGGATCATGCTCGTTAAGCCACGCTTCAGTCGGAGCCATTTTCAGTTCAGATGTACAGAACTGAATACCTTGACGGGGCCAAGATTTCTTTTTTCGAACAAGCGCCTCCAGGCCGATGCTGGCTGTTCGGTGCGGGTCAAACCCGTACGACCTTGCCAGCGCCTCCCCGCGCGCCACTCTGTCAGGCCATTCGTCGGAAGCCCATCCGGTGTCGTTATACAGAACCGCCACGCGGGGGCCGCTGGACCAGCCAGCAGGGCTTTCGCGCATCCATTGGATCAGCGCAATGCTGTCGTTGCCGTACGATGCTTTTATGACGAAATCGTATGCCATGGGCGGACTGTATCACACGCGTCTCGCCAATGAAAGAGGCCGCCCCCGTAAGGTGGCGGCCTAAGTTTACTGTCCTGGGAGGGACTCCGTAAAGTGCTACGCGTTATCCGCGCCTGGGCTGACGTACACGGTCCGCCAGTCCACGATGGAAGCGGCACACCGGAACCACAGCGCCATGAGCTTCGCCTGATTGCTCCAGTTGCTGTCTTCGCGCATTTCCAGCGCAGACCGCTCCCAGAACGTGAAGCCCTGGCCGTTGTCCTTGTCCTGCTCGGAAGTCTGGATGAAATAGTTGTCCTTGTCCACGAGATATGGAGTCTCGACTACTTCGGGGAGCGCGCCGGTGGACCGCAGCACGTTGATATTGTTCGTCTGCGCATTCCACTGCAATGGCGATCCGAGAATGCGCCGGGTCTCCGGGCCGCTTTCCGGCGACAGAATCACGCGACGCGGCAGTTCGTTGATGATGAAGCCACGGCCGTTGCGCGTGTACGAGATCTGAATGACGGCATTTTCGAACGCCAGTTCCGACACGTTGGCGGAAACGAGCAAATTGCTTTGCAGGCCGGAAGCTGTGGGGTGGCTCGCGGAGCCGAGCGGCACGCCATCGGCGCGAAGGCCGTTCACGGCATCGACGGCGACCTGCAGCGGCGCATGGGCAATGTACTCTTCGGTCTGCCGGGCGCTGAACGCCAGTTCCTTCATCATGCGGGCGCCGACATCTTCGTACAGGTTGTCGTCTTCGGCTTCCCGCGAGATCGCGACGGCGAGGCCGTACGATGCGTGCGTGACCTGGGTGCGGTAACCTTCGTTCGGCACGTCGAATTGAACGGGCTCCAGTTCCGGCTGCTGTACGGCGAGGCCCAAGCCGGCGCGTTCGGTCATGAACTCTTCGAACGCTTTTTCCGAGGGCTTGGTGTCGAAAAACTGCGTGTAGATCGGCATCAGCCGTTCGTAATCGAGTCCGAAAAGGGCGTACAGGCCCGGCCAATATTGCGAAGGCATCAAACTGCGATCGATGACCTGCACGTCAATCTCCGTACGTTGCGGCCTTACGCAAAGGCCAGTTGACTTTTAACGTAAAGGCCAGTACATAAGGCCAGCCCGAACCCCGTATTTAGAGACTATCATGCGTCACGGAAAAGTCAAAACATGTAGTAAGTGCGGCCAGCCTAGAGAACTAGTCATACATCGAACGATTTGCCACGACTGCAATTTGAAAAGAAAGCGCGACGTATCGGCCAAAGCACTCTTACTGCCCGAAAACACTGCGTTGAATCGCAAAAGAACTGCGGCGTACAGGCAGACACCACGCGGACGCGCCGGCCTCCTAATCTGGTTCGCCGCGAAACGCGCGAAAGCGTCACAGCGCGAATTTTCATTGGACGTACAAAACATAGCCGATCGCATCGCTAAAGGCCGTTGCGAAGTGACAGGGCTCGCGTTCGATATGTCACCCGGACCTGACAAACACCACGCGAACCCGTGGGCGCCTTCGCTAGACCGTCGCGATAGTGCAGGAGGGTACACGACTGAGAACGTGCAGGTAGTCTGTGCGGCGTATAACTACGCCAAGTCTGAATGGTCCGCTGACGTGCTTTTGCGGCTCGCGCGTGCTATCGTTGACACACACCGCTGATTGTCATACAAGGGGCACCATGCGCGATCTTCCCGTCTTAAAGCTCAATCTGAAACAGCCGCAGGATTTCGGCAACGTCGCCGAGAAACTGAGCCCGGATGAGCGCCGTACACTCGCGGCCGACACTATCGAGCTGATCGGCATCGATGAGCAGTCGATGTCGGATTGGCTTGGGAAGGCCAGAGGCTATCTCGACAAAATCGAGAATGACCAAGACGACAACCCGAACGATCGCGAGCAAGAGGGCGCCGGGGAAGAGCCGCCGCCCAAAACCGAAATGACGCTCTCTGCCGTTATTCAGTTTTCAGCCCGCGCTACCGATGCGCTGTTAGGCGAGCCCGACTTGGCACGCGCCAGCGAGCCCGGCAGCGAAGACCTTGCGGCGTGGGTGTCCAGTCAACTCCGTACAAAAGACCCCAACTGGACCTTGGACACGGACCCGCTGATCATTCACATGTCGGTCACGGGCCTGAGTTGGCGCAAGCGCGACTTTGACGATGAAGACCGCGTGTTCCATTCAGCCTTCCGTCCGTGTACGCACGTCATCGTAAACAACAGCATCCGTTCCATAGAGCGCGCACCGCGCATAACGGATATGTTTGAGCGCTACCCGTATGAGATCGATCGCTTGATTGAGCGCAAAAAGTGGGTTGATTACGAGCCCCGGTACGATGACGATCGCGACCCGCAAGCGGTGAAGCATTTCTACGACACGGACTTGTGGCTCGATCTCGACGGCGACGGCATAGACGAGCCGTGGAGCATCGTTATCGCCCGCGACGATACGCCGGAAGTCGTGCGGATAAAGCCGCGCTGGTCCGCCAAGACCGTTGTTGATACCGATGAAGTTCTGTTTTTCAACCCGATTCGCCGCTTCTATCCGTATCGATTCTTACCGGACCCGAAGGGCACTTTCCTGCCAATGGGATTCGGCAAGCTGCTGGACCGTACGGAAAGTTCTGCCGATCGCCTCTTAGGGTCCATCGTAGAAACCGCCAAGAGCGAAAGCGAAAACGGCGGCGTGTTTGCCGGCGGCGGCTTTGGACTGCCCGACAAGATCGAGCTGAAAAACAACCGCATCGCTACGGTCAACACGGATGGCGCCCCGCTCGCTAACAAGTTTTCCGCGTTTCCCGTCAAATCAGTTTCGCCGGGCTCCGTTGCAACGCTCGAAAAGCTGATGACGCTTGGCGATCGGCTTGCCGGTACGCTGAACCTCTTAGAGAACGCGCCATCGTCCATGACCGCCACCATGGCGAAGGGCATCATAGACACCGGCACGCAAGTTCAATCCGCCGTGCATCGCCGGCTTGTGGCGTCCATGACGCAAGAGTTCCGCATGTTCGTTCAGATGGCGGATGCCTACGATACGCTACCCGAAAGCATTTTGGCATCCAGCAAGGACGGCATCGCGGTTACGGCCGACCCGTCGTTGGCAACCGAGATGCAGCGTACGGCGCTGGCCGGCATCTACATGGAGTTGATGAAAGACCCCATGACGAAGTGGGATGAGTGCCGCTTGCGTCTGTACCGCACGCTGCGCCTCCCGGACCCGGAAAAGCTGCTAGGCTCGCCCCCGCAACAACCGCAACTCACGCCCGACGAAAAGATGAAGGGCATGATCGGGATGGGTAAGCTGCAAATCGAGCAGATGAAAGCCAAGGCCCAGACCGCCATGCAATTGACCCAGGCATTGCTAAACATGGTCGAAGCCAGCGGCGGAATGCTTGACAACCGCGCGGCGTTGCTGAATATGGCGCAGATGGAGCAAACCGTACAAGAGCTGATGGCGGGCGCGAACAATGCAGACGGCATCCTTAACGGAATGGCTCAGCAGCCCGGAAACCAGAGCCCTGGTAACGTATCTCAAGTTTCGCCAGGCGCCAACGGTGGCGGCGTTCCTCCGGGGGCAGGAAATCCAGCCAGCGGCTCAGGGGCTGGCGGCGGGCTTCAGTGAGATCGTACGGCTTCTGGAGCAGTCACCGGAAAAGATCGTAGAAATTTTCACCAACGCAGCGAAAGAACTGAATGAGCAACGTCGGAGTCCATGATTTCGCCATCCCGCACGGCGACGTAAAGCCGACGCGAGATATGGTTATCGTACGGCTGCCGGTGCCGCCGAAGATGGTAGGCAGCATACAGATTCCCGACATCTATCGGGACATGGCGCAGCACAACGTCATGGTCGGGCGTGTCGTTGCTATGGGGCCGCTTGCGTTCGTTTACAAAGACGCGGAAGGGGGCTTGGCCCGGCAAGCCGTGAACGTCGGCGATTGGGTTATCTTCCGACCGTACGCCGGGACGCAAACGATGGGCGGCAGGGTTTCGGGCGCCGGAAACTGGCGCTATCTGTCCAGCTTCCAAGACGTGATCGGCTTGGTGCCCGCCGACAAGATGCCCAATCCGTCAACGCTGTTGTGGGATGAAGAGGACGCGCCGAAAAAGCCCCCAGCGCACAGACCGGAAGACTTCGGCGGCGTGCCTCGTGAAAAGGTGATCCATGCCCGATCTTAACGTCATGCTGCTGGAGCACGCCAAGAGCGGGCTTCAAGCCGAACTCGATACCGCCGTGACCAATGGCGACACGGAAGGGGCGCGCAAGATAGCCGACCGAATCAGCGCCTTGAACAGCGCAGCCGCGCCCAAGCCGTCAACGGCATTCGGCGATGCCGAGATCCGTGCAGAGTTGAACAAGCTCCCGTGGTTCGGTGTGGACCCGAAGAAATCCGGCCGTACGATCGAACTCGGCAAGACGATGGACCCGAAGAAATTCGGCACGGCTGCCGAGTTCACGGCGGCGCTGGTTAAGGTCGTTGACGAAGAATTCAAACCGGCGGCCAAAGAGGGCGAAGGCGAGAACGAAGAGGGCGACGGCGGCGAGGAAGGCGAGGGGGAGGGCGAAGGCACCGCACCCAAGCCGAAGAAACCACGCGCCAGCGACGGCCCGGCGGATGGCGATGCCGGCGGTACGCGCACACGCCGCGCAACGGGACCGTGGGTGAAGATATCCGACGCGCCCGCCGACGTGCAAAAGGAAATTAACCGCACGGCGGACAAGTTCGCGCCCAAGACGAAAGAGGGCCGTGAGACGTTCGTAGCCAAAGCGCTCGCGGCGCACTACAGCAAGGCGCAGATCGCCAAGGGAAAGAAATAGAGCCGTGGCAACTAAAGAGCAGATCGAGGCGGCCGGAAACGCTTACTGGAACCACTATCGCGCTATTGGTGGCCATGCGCCCGAAGCTCGATTTAAGTTAGACCCAGACTTCGCGAATGCAATTGAAGCGGCTCTTGACGCTGCGGCTCGCGTTGTCGAATCTCAGGATGACAATACATGATCGATCCGACCAACCCCTTCGACGGCATCCCCGACGCGCTCAAGCCGAATCCGCCGGCATCCATACCGCAGCCACAATCGGCCGGTGACGCCATGGCAAGCGCGTCACCGTTCAAGGAAGCGCTGGACGTCGATGCGATCATCAAGAACCTGACGCTCGATCGGCCGTTGAAGTTGTTCATCCCGAATAAGGAAAAATTCCCGCAGTACGAGTTCCGGATTATCAACAGCATTCCGCACGAGATCGCCGACGCCCACAACAAGGGCTTCAAGGAAGTCACCGACGACGATATGTCCAAGCTGTTCCGCGATCTTGTCGCCGGCACGGACAAAGAGGGCAAGGCGTTCCGTCCGATCTTGGTTGCGCGTCCGAAGGCCGTCGGTGACCACATCCGCAAGCGCTACCGTCTGCAGCTCGCCAGCCTGTACGCCGGTATGGACCCAAGCAACAAAGACCTGTCGGGCAAATACACGACCAACGTAGACGCCAAGGACGGCACCAAAGGACAATTTACCGGCGCCGGGTTCCGTATCAAAGCAGGGTAATATATGCACTGGTTTGTTTGGCTTAGAAATATCAAGGGCGGCTACGATCCGCAGTTGTGGTTGGATGACTACACTGAAGGTCCAGCCCCGTGGTTCCGTGCGGACTGCCATAGAGAAATCACAGAACGTGTGGCGCAGAAAATTAAGCTGTCGCCAGACGAACGAAACATAAGTCTTGCCCACGCGATCGAAAAATACCCGCAACCGTCGCTCGCACAATAAACCCCGACTGTTGCACGCACGCCACACCTTTCCGGCGTAGAGTGGTCACGTAAATTCCACTCACAAAGGATGGATGATATGAATCGGTTTGTTGCTTTGCTGGCCGGGGCCGCGCTGTGCAGCCCGGCGATCGCGGCCGATATGAAGCCCTTCCCCGTCAAAGCGCCGCTGCTCAGCACGGCGTACCCGTCCACCAACGGCATTTACTTCGGTGTGGGAACGCTTGGCGGGGGCGGCACTGTGACGGCCGACGTGCCGGGGGTGAACAACAACTCGCTGGTGTCCAACCAGATCGGCGTGGCCGGCATCGTAGGCTACGTCTGGAACGTCCCGAACTCGGCTTACTTCGCGGCCGTCGAGGGATGGTTCGGCTGGCAGAACTTCAACGGCACGCAGCAGGGCTTCGCACTCACCGGCCCGGCGACGTTCACTCAGCGTGCCATGGTGGGGGCGCCGCTCAACGACATTGCGGCTCTGTTCCCAACCTGGAACCTCCAGGTGCCTCCGTTCCCGACGCTGCCGGGCGGGCAGACGGCGAGCAATATCAAGCCGTACATCTTCGGCTCGTTGACCGAGGATGATATCACGATCGACGTGGCCGGCATGGGCAGCAACAAGGACTGGCGGCTCGCGCCCGGCATGGGCATCGGCATGTTGGGACAACTCACCAGCGGCTCGGTTGTGGACGTATTCGCCATGACCAAGTTTCCGCAGAAGGGCGTTTGCTTCGGCAACGGCCTCCCGAACGGGCAGGCGTGCGGTGGAGTGGGTACGACATACCTCGCCGGCCTGAGCCTGAAGTGGTAGCGCCAGTGAGCACCATAACCCGCCTCACAACGCCGCCTCCGGTAAGCTCCTACGCCCCTGGGGGCATCTCCGAGGTTACGGTTGCCGCAGTGGACAAGATCGGCACCGCAACTTCGGACCAGATACGGCACACGGCCGCTACGATTCGGGCCGATGCCGACGACGTTGCCAGCAAGCTCGAACAGCTTGCCGACAAGTTCGATGAGCAGACCCGCATCGCGTCAGAAAAGGTGAGCGAATTCTGTCTGAAGATGGCGTCGGCCCGCGATATGGTGCGCGGACTGGAAACGCAGATCGCCGCCAAGGTTGACGGGACGGAAGAGCCTTCGCCCGCCTTCCTGCATCGGCCGCTGAGCACCCCCTAGGGCCACGCGCGGCCCGCCGAGCCCAAGCTGTCCGCTTGGGGTTTTACCCTCCCTGGACTTGGCCCCGGCTTCACAACCGGGGCCTTTTTCGTCTATGGTGCTGGAAACATGGAGGCGACGATGGACGCGCTACTGCTGCCCCTCGTGCTGTTCACCTACCTGCTGCGGCATCACGGCGCCGCCTGCTACCGTAACGGTGACCGCTTGGTGCCCGTCGATGCGATGGGCGCCAGAAACTGACGCCCTCTGCGTTCACTTGATCTTCTCGATAGCCTCAATAACCAAGCTCGTAACCGTACGCCGGGTTTTCTTCGCCCTGGCAATGATCTTGGCCTTTTCGGCTTTCGTCAGCCGCATGTCCAGCCGTTCCGAGCGTGCGGCGGTCCGGGCCGGCTTTTTGGCCTTCGGTTTCTTGACTTTGGGCTTTGGTGCCTGCTTGGCGGCCCGGCGCGCTCGCGAGCGGATGGCTTCCGGCGTCATGCTCGGTGACTTGGGAGCCGACTTTTTGGGCAGTTCCTCCGCAAGACGCTTCCCGACTTCCTGGTAAATAGGGTCGCCCCCGCCTTTACCATATTCACGATACGTTACGTCATCCATGGCTGTGATCCTGTACGGTTGACAGTGGCAAGCGTATGACATACATTGCCGCACAGGTCAACACAGGTACGGAAACGATGAAATGAAGAAATGCGAGAGATGCGGCGCCACGCCAGATGGCGAGTATGGGCTGCTCGATTATTGTGCGGTGTGTTCCCGCGATCTCTGCCCCAAGTGCATGGAGATGGGCTGCTGCGGTAACGTCCCAGCTTGGAGCGGCGAAGAGCAAGACGTAGCTAACTCTCAATCGCCATCGAAATAGCACAGCAATCCCAACGGTCCGGCGATCGGCCGATCGCGGCCCTGATCTTTTCCTTTGGCGTCATGAACAGCCGCGCCTGCTCGTCACGCCGACAAGCATTCAGCCCCCACTTGTACGCCGCCGCTTCCTCTTGCGCCATCTTGTCGTTCGGCATCGATACCTTACCGCCAAGCCAACGCAACAGCTTGTCATGCAGCTCCGCACGCCGGTTGCCGTACATAACGGAGTTGTTGGCGCCGTGGCTGAATATCACGGCAACGATTTTTTCCGGCCCCAACTCCCGCATACGCAACCGGCAACCGGCGACCAGATCGCGCCCATAGCCGCCCGTGCCGTCAACCAAGATAGCGTCCATATCGAAACGCCGGAACGTCGCCACAAGCCAGTCAGACGCCACGTTGGCGTCACGCGAGGCCAGCTCGCCCCACACCCGCATTCCGATCGCAGATCCTTGCCGATCGCACACGAAGGGCTTGTCCTGGCCATCGCCGGCCGGGTCCACGCAAAGCAGCTTCAACGCCCCGGCGGATGGCGCTGGCTTGCTGGTCATGGCCGCTTGCACCAACGACGCCGGATAGAAATCCAGCGTGCTGTCGGCCATGAAACATTCGCTATATATGGCCGGGTACTCTTGACGCGTCAGCCGGTGAATCGTTTCGGGCTGGCCGCCGTTCATTGTCGCAATCGTATAGTTCTGCATCCAGAACCAATAGATCTGTTCGCGGTCAAGCCCATGCAGCCGGGCGTAGTCTTCAAACTCTTTCGACGCAGCCCAACCTTGCGGCGCGGCCGTGCGGTACTCAGGCATGACCGACCACGGCAGGAAATGGATACGCCACGGCCCCCTGTTGCGCTGGCGTTCGGCTTCCTCGCACATATTGTAGAACATGCCGGATTGACCGTTGCCAGTGCTCTCCAGCGCTATCTCGGTTCCCGGCAGGTTCTGTACGGTCTGCAAGAGGCCCGACGATAGATCTTCCGTGTTGTCGAAAAACCCGGCTTCCGACAAGTGCAGCAAATGGAAGTCGTCAGAGCGGCCGATGTCGCCGCCATCCGCCGACGCGACTTTGTACAACGATTTCAGCTTGTCGAAAATCAATTCATAGGCGTTCGTGGCGCCGACTGACGGCCGTACAGCCAGCGGCAGCCCGTTGGCAAACTCTTTTATCTCCCGGTGCAGGTTGCCGGCGCTGTCCGATCGGTGCGCCACGACTTGCGCTCTACGCCCGAACCTAGTGGCAGTCTGATGGAAGTACCGGCCGCCTATGTACGTACTCACGCCCATACGGCGTGCTTTTGGTATCAGCGCCCGCACCATGCCGAACACTTCAAGCTCGCGCTCGATACGTGCGTGCAAGACGCGCTGCGGGCTGTTCAGCACAAACGGAATGCGCTCGCCGCCTTCGCGCGGGCGCACGCGCAAGAACTTCTCGCGGTAATAATCGAAATTGCAGAGCTTCGCCCGTATGGCTTCCTTAGCCTGTACGGGCGAAGCTGCCGGTGCCCACGGGAAGTTCACGGCGCGGGTGCGGCTGCCGGGGCAGTCGCCTGCACATGAGCCGCTACGGTGGCAATTGCCGCCGGTGCCGAGGCCGGATTTACCTGGGCTTTGGCGGCGGCGTTGAGCACCTTGGCACGCAGGATGGTCAAGCCAGCTACGGCCATTTCCTTGCCGTATGCGCTCCACAGCGACACGCCCTCAGTGATGACGCCCCCCACTATGCCGATGGCGATTTCGGAGTTGCTACCCGACACCGTGACGCCGTGCAATGCGAGGAAAGCACATCCCCATTTCACGACGCCACGGGCGAACGTAACGCTAAGTGTGGCGACGATTTGAGATTTAGTCGGCGCGGCCGGAACTGGCGCCGTCAGTGCGTTGAGCGTATCCATTCAGCTCCCCTGTCATTAGGAGAGCCTGCATAGCACGTGTCATACACATTGGCAACCAGAGCGCTACGGGGTGGCAGAGCGGGGCGGCTGGCGCAGAATGTTCTTGATCTCAGTGAGGGTATCCACAACACCGTCGAACTTCGTTTCAATCCTCACCATGCGCTCGCTCAAAGAAGAGGACGATTTGGCGGCGGTATCAACGGCGATTGCCGAAGTGGTGCGGTCGCGTTCAAGGGCGCTCAGCCGCTCTCCGGTGGTTGCTGCCCACCACCCACCCGCGAAAGTTTGCGCAAGAATGACTCCAATCAAAGCGATTGGTACTCGCTTATCGAGGTGCCAATTCTTATCCTGTTCCACGGGACGGCGCTCTTCTGCAGTGCCAGCCACCTTTAACCCTTCTAAGGCCGTATGGTTTCAGCAGTGTGACGCACTACGTTGGATTTTTACGCTCTTCGGCGGCGCCCTCAAGGTTGCCCTTAGCACGCTCAGATTCTCCAGTAACCTTGAGCAGTGCGGCATTACTATCGGACTGCGCTTTCGCAAGGCCATTCGTCTGAGTAGTCAATGTGACGAGGCGCTTAGTTGTTTTCACGTAAGCCACTATACCTAGAATAGATTGAACGACAAACGCCGCCAAGAGGCTGCCGAGAAACCCGCCAAGCTCGGATGAGTTCAAGTCACAAACTCCCAATCCACGACACCCTTACCGTCGATGCCGAGCGCGCGGGCCGTAGCTGGTGTCAAATCGATGCCAGCCTTGTTCGTGTGCCGGCCGCGCATGTCCGTACCGCTCTCAGCCTGCGGGCGCGCGTGGGCTTCCCAATACGGATCGTTCGTGTTCCAAGGCCCTTTGTCAACAACCGGGCCAACTACCGATTTGCCGTTGGCGTATGCGCGTACGCGGGTGCCCTCCGGCACGGCACCCGGCAGCGAAAACCCAATTTCAGAATCCGTAATGGCGTGGCCAGTGTACGCGCTGGTCTCAGGATCGGCCCTGCCGCCGAACACCGTTGCGACGATGCCCATGTTCCGATGCGGCGCTACCGCAGGCGCAGCAGCGGGGGCCGCAGGCGTGGCCGGCTCGCCCAAACTCGCAACCACGTCAGGATGCTGCGCAGCCTCGTCCTGATAGGGATCATAGGCTTCCGATGGATACCACGCACCGGAGAACAGCGCAGCCTGTCGCCACACCGGCACGCGCTGTACGTGGCCGCTGTCAACGAAGCTAGTGCTTTCGGTGGCGTGCCCCCAATCCTGCCCCGAGATCAATCCATGCTTACGCGCCATGACGCGAAGGAACGCGTACGGCTTGTTGTCTTCGGCATACTTGCCATTGACGAACACGCCGAAGTCAGCCGCAACGCCGTAGCCGTGGCACCCAACTGTGCGGAGCTGCGTTGCCCGCTGCACGAATAGCGCGCTCTGCCGCGTCTGCGATCGGTACGTTTCCAGTAGCCGCAAATCGATGCCTTGCGCTTTGGCGTCGTCCAGCAGCGCGAGCACAGCCGCCCGCGTGCCCGGCTCCAGCAACGCCAGATCCTTGCAAACTGCGCTGCTACGGAATGCGCTCGAATTGCGGATTACGGTGTCGTAGAAGCTCGGCATGGGCTACCCCATTATCTCCTCGATCAGGATGCTAGCGAGCGGATTCGTTCCTCCCGCCGACCCCGTCTGAAATACCGTCACGGTGGCTCCGCTGGTGCTCTTGACATAGACCGTGTACGCCGTCGATGAGGTAGTTCCAGGGGCGTCAAGGCCGCTCCAATGACTTGGAGCTATAAGCGCGAAAGCCCCGGAGGATTGTAATAGAAACTGGGAAGCCCCAACCTGAGCCGCCGCCGCTCCTCTAAAAATTGCGGATACGTTGGCTGACCCGGAGGCATCTGTTCTGACCACCCCATCCGCAGAAACCCTAACAAGATTGGCAGATCTTGTTGGTGTGATGGACGCCGTAAGGTTTGACGCCACATAGGATGCAGACGTGGTGGTCGTCTGTGTGCTCGTCGTCCCATATACAGTCTGCACCACAGAGCCGGGCTTGTTGACGCCGGGACCGAATACTTGCAAAGACGTGCATGAACTGGCCCAAGTGCCGCCAACACTCACGCCAGTAGCATAGTCGCAATAGCCGATAATCCGCACGGCATCAGCGGAAACGCCAGTCGTGGCGTACAGCACGCCACTGTTGTCAGAAGAACCGCCGCCGCTGAGAGTCACGCTGGTAACAAGCGAACTCTCCCAAGCCGCGCACGGGAATACGTTGGTGGTGTTGCTACACGTCGCAACAGCCATCACAGGCGAGCCGCCGTTGTACTCTTCGAAGATCCAGACGCGGAAAGGTATGTTTCCGTTCGAAGTGCCGAGCGTTGCACCCTGCGGGATGGCGATGGACTGAGAGGCAGAAATCGTCGTCCACGTCACCGTGCCTGTCGTCGCCACAGTAGACCGGAACGGCACCAAAACCGGATTGGTGCTCGTAGGAGCGGACCCATTCGCCTGCGTCAAGGTGAGGGTGAGTATGTCCCCAGACGCAGAGGCGGACAAACCAAGGTTGACCGGCATATCATAGCCGGTATTGACGCTAACGACGCCGCAGCTAAAGCCAACGCCGGCCGTCCAGCGCAGTGCTTGATTGACGCCCGTACACGCCGGTAGCGCTTCGTCACCTACGCTGACGCCATCTAGGCTGCCCTTGACGGTGTTGGCGGGGCCAGCCGTGAACCCACTGTTGGCGATCGTACCGAAAACCGGGTCGGAAGTCGCACCTTGGCTGACAAGCGGCCTGCCGGCGGTGCCGGGCACTGCGGCATTGAACCCCGTATTGCCGGCGCCTTTGCCGATTGGAACGGAGTGTACCGCCGTCTGCTGCGCAAGCGCAGGGGTACAAGCCAGCAAAAGCGCAAATGCGAAAGATGCCAGTTTCATGGTATCAGAACCCAAGAGTTGAGATCAGGAGACGGACGAAGACGTACGCGGGCCAGATAGTCCGCCGTTGATTGCAAATTCCACCCCGCTTGCTGCATGATCGTGGCGCCATCCGGCGTTGATAATAAAATGGTGTGGTTGACGACGCCCGTAGAAAAGTCGGTCAACACGATGTCTTTCTGCGTAAGGAACTGCGCCGCAATCGTTGGCAGCAGTACGGCCGTATTGGCAGGCGCGGCACGCTGCACGGCCGCGAGTGACACCCCCGGATTGATGGTGTTGTTCGCAACGGCGAGCGATTGAAACACTGAACCGGACGGCGACAGAAACGCTTGCCATAGCGCGGGCGTTGCAGCTTGGTAAGCCCCGGTGATCGGGTTCCAAATGTACAACGTACCTTCGGCCGACCACGACGGAATGGCAGGCTTGAACCAAAACGTACTTGACTGATTCGCTGTCGGCGCAACCTGTCCAACCGATAGTGCGAACATGCCGGCACGAGCCAGTGCAGCGACGATGTAATCAAGTCCCGGCATACGTTCCGATCGCACACCGCTGCCGACAAGCCGCAGCAGCCCCATAAAATCCGTCGCTGGGTTGTAGCTCATATCTCGTGCTCATTTTCCGCAGTGTACAGCGGGTTAAGCGCAACTGCGACCGCAACCGGATTGGCGGGCCACACACCGGCCGCCTTCGGCCCAAGGATGGACGGCTGCAATCCGTAGTTCGGATACCCGCCCCAAAGCAGGCAGTAATCACCGTTGGCGCCAAGATCGTTCGTCGGACGTGCCGAACTGAACCAGTTGAGCGCGCCTTGGTAGGTCACAGGCACTGCGAACAGATAGTTGCCCCATGGACTCGTTTGGCTGTTAGTGCGCTTGACGTATAGGAACTGCGTTTGCGTATCGATGTACACATCACCGATGACGCCGGCAGAGGGCACAGGCTCGCCAGTGCCGAGCAGCACCGGACCGAATTGCTTCGTCTGCGCGAACACGCCGCCTTGCATGGTCCCGTTGTCAAAGCCTGCCATTATATTGCGTGCTCATCTATGGCCGTGTACAGCGGGTTAAGAGCCACGGCCGCAACAACTGGCGCGCACCGCAACCCGCGCTCAATAGCCGACACGCCAGCCATTTGCGGGACCGGAATCGACAAGACATACTCAGTGTCGAGGCCAGCAACTACGAGCTGCCACGAATTGCTGAACGCGACTGACGCGCCCTCATCCGATAGCCCGGCCGGAATTTCGTATCCTGCGTTTGTAGGATCGAGCAACAAATCGGGACCGTCACCACTTTCGGGCCAGTATCCGTTGCTGTTCGGCCCGCAAAAAGATGGCTGAAGCCCGTAGTTGCTGTAGCCGGCCCAAAGCAGGCAGTAATCGCCATCCGCGCCGAAGTTGTTCGTTGGAAGCGAAGAGCTAAACCAGTTCAAGCCCGATTGGTATTGCGCCGGCACCGCGAACAGATAATGGCCCCACGGGTCTGTGCCTTCCGCACTGCGCTTTTCGTACAGAAACCATGTCTGTACATCCAGATACAAATCGCCAACGACGCCAGCGGCCGGCACAGGCGGCCCGGAGCCCCGCAGTATCGAACCGAACTGCTTTGCCTGAGCAAAGATGCCGCCTTGCAAAGTCCCCTGGTCGAAGCCGGCCATTTACGTGCTGGCTCCCACGTCCCCCGTGCGGGCAATTTGCATGTCCATGACGATGCCCGTGCCTTCGCTGTTGTTGATGTTCACGATGCGCAACCGTACCCATCCTTCACGATGAGCACGCCGCGACGTGGCAACAACGATATTCTGCCATTGGTCGATCGGACGCGCGGACGCATCCGGCTCGCCGCCGTACAGCTTCATTTCCATGACTACCTGAGCCTCAGGCGCCACGTACGACGACGTTATGGTACTGGCCGCAGCGGTGACGAACGCCAGCGAAGCGCGAGCGACGTTGACGGAAATGGTGTTGCCCTTGCTGACGGGCAGCCATCCAGTCGCACTGTTCACGCTGTCGGCGTAAACGGTGTCGGTCTGGGTGCTGATTCGCGTAGCTGACCCTCCTGGTCTATAGAACAATTGCATTCTCCCGTAATCGGAGCCGTACGCCAAGGTGCAAAATCTGTTCAGCTTTGAGTTGGCCCTTGCAAGTATTGGCAGCATTACTGATTACCCAAACATTGCCCGGCACGTAGCCCAGCTCATTCACGATGCGGTCAAGAGTTGGGCTGTTAGGACCGACGCGACCTTTTCCCGTGAACAGCGGAATGCCGAGTAGAGGACAAGTCTCAGGAATAACAACATCGCTGACACTTATTGAAAAAGGTACATCCTTTTCTGCCGCTCGATCTTTGGCTCCGTGCCACAGCTTAGCAGATGGGTTTTTGTTGTACCACTTCGACGTGTACTCACGCATGTACGTGGTATGTGCGCTTCCGCGCGATGCTCGAAATTTCTTAGTCGCCGTGCGCTGACATTCTATGCAGGCGCGAGTTTTAACGGACCGCAATCCGCCGTGTCCGCTACGGCACGGCCGCCCCTGAAACGTCTCTGACATCTCTACCACGTACGGCCCCCGCGCTATTTGCGGCCCTTGTCGAAAGCCGTGTTACCGCTGAAGCGCGTACCAGAGCCCCCGCCCTCGCCGTGGTTGGACTTCGCCAGCCGGCGATTGCCGCCCTCGATGTTCGCCACGGGGCCGGGGAAGCGCTTCAGGGGGCCAGCGGGCACCGCAGGGCGGCCCCCGAACTTCGTGGCGGGCGGCCCCATGAAGTTCGGGCAGCATTCATTGCTGCCCGTCTTGTTGAAACCCGTTTTCATGCCTTTGAAGGTGGTCATGGGGCGGCCCTCGGTCCGGTTGGTATGACACGTTCAAAGCATCATACCACCCAATTTCGGGCTTTCATAGGCCCGTGTTCGGACTCCCAGCAGCCTGCGGGAATGGCGTCGAGTTGCCGCCGGCCGCAGCCGAACCGAACAGATGCGGCCAGTTCACGCGGGCCATGCCTTCCGGGTCCGCATTGCCTTCCGCCGCCATGCGGGCAATGGCCTCTTCCTTGGTCGCAGGCTCGGCGTACAGCGGGTTGCCGGGGTGCGCTTGGTCCTTTCGATCGTCCACCAGCGCCAGATCCGGGTGGTCGCTGAGCTGCTTTACCTTGCCGTGCGCCGACGCGGCGATGTCCGCGAGGTTCTGGTTCTTCAACCCTCGGGCTCGCTCTTCTAGCCCCTTCAGCTCGTTGAAAACGCGATCGAGGTTACTCTTCAGGTCGCTCATGGTCTTGCTCCTTGGTTTGGTGGGTAGATAAACAACGCTGCGAGACGGTAAAGGTTCAATGCACGTCCTTGGTATCGGTTGGCGTTGTGGTCGTCCAGGTTACCACAAGCGATTCGTTTGGGCCTAAACGGATCGGGCACGCCACGGCGGCACTCGGCACAGTGCAAAGCGCATTGCCGCCCTTGGTGACTGCGGCGTTAAACGTCGCGCTCTGCCTGATGTAGTGATCTTCCGGTGAAGGGCCAGCGGTGATGGTGCAGGGCGAGGCGCAGACGTTGGCCGCAGCACTGATGCCCACCGGATTGTAGCCGGCATTACCTTCGATACGGTTGTGCGTACCGGTTGATGCATTGGCGATATTAGTTCCGTTGCTGTTAAATCCGTTGTTGCTGACTACGACGTAATCACTGGACGCGGCGATATTAACCCCTGTCGTAAGCGTCTGAAAATTATTTCCCCCAATCAAAAAACCATTGTTTGTTGACGAAGCCGCGATATCCACCCCGATCCCCCCACCGACTCCGGCAAACGTGTTGCTACCTATTGAAACTCCCGCCACACCCGCCACGCCTGACTTGATCCCGTCATTCCCGGCAGGCAATATGAACAAAGTATTGACGATCGACACGGCGGATATTCCACTCTCCAAGTCAATCCCGGCCGTAGATGTCGTCCCTCCTGGGTTTATTTGGCTATTGCTAACGGTGAGTTCTGTCAAAGCGGCAATGCCAGCCGGCACCAAAATACCGATTCCGACTGTTGTGAGGTAGGTGTTGATAACGAATACCCCCTGCGTGAGGGCGTCCATTTGTATCCCAACAGCTTGATTTAGGATAATGCAGTTGTTGATAGTTAGGCCGACTGCCGGACTGGATAGCCCGGTGTTCCCTATGAACTCAATTCCGGTCCCAAACGGACCCCCAGGCTGTTTGCCGACAATGTAAACGCCCGAGATCTGGACGTTAGATACGTTTTGAATGTTGATTCCGGTTAGCCAACCGTTAGCCCCAGGTGGGTTAGTACTCCCCTCTATGTTAAGATCATATAGTGTCGTCGGCCGCTGGACCGCAGCGTTCGAGTTTAGGATAGGAAGTTTAAGGGTGAGTCCGTTGCCTCCTGGCGACTGGTTTGTTTCTATCGTCAGCGCTGCGACGGTAGCTGAAGCGTTTATAGTCGTGTAGTCGATTTCCAGCCCGTCAGTGCTGTTAGCAAAATTCAGCCGGGTAGTGGACGACCCGGAGCCTGTTATAGTCATTGACGGCTGAAAAGCACTGTTGGTGGCGACGTTGATCGTGTTGCACGTCACTTTTGACAGCATCAAAAACCGGCCCGGCGGAAACTGAACATACGGGCTGGCCGCGCACGCCGCCGAAAAAGCCGGGGCGCTATCCGCCAACCCCGTTGGGTCCGCGCCGAAGGATACCGGATTTACTGCCGCCCCCTTTGTGGCTGAGTTCGGCGTTGTCTGGTCATAAAAAATAGGATCGATCAGAAGCGTGTTAACCGGACCGCCCGGCGATACTGCACACACGCGCGCTTGCGTGTACATCACATAGTAATCAGCTTGCGGCGATGCCTGAATTACAATGCTGGGCGGCGTTGACGGACACGCGGCACCCCAAGCAACTGCCGTACCGCCGGCCACAGTCATGGCGGCCGACAACGTGATGCCTGTCGTACCGTTGTACGCAGTGACCGTAGTTCCTGACGCGATACCGGCGCCTGAGATCAGGCCGCCGACGATCGGAGGCGTTGCAGGAGTCGCCGTCAACGTAAGTGTCGTGGACGCGCCGGACGTGCTGCCGATGCCAGATCCTTGCGATGTGAAAATTGATGCGTTGCCCGCAATCATGCGGACTTTTATGGGACCGTTGCCGATGTCGGCGATGGTGTTTGCAGCAATCGGCAGCGTGACGGCGCTCTGCGCCAGTGCGGGCGCCGCGTACAGTGCCATACAGCATAGTAGGATTTTTTTCATTTTCATGGTGTCTGCGTCTCGATGATGATCGGAAGCGTCCCCACGGCAGTTGCCGAATCCGGGAGCGTGATCATGGCGCCGGTCGTGGTCGAGGTCACACCTCCAGCCGTGTCCCGATATTGAGTGTAAGGCGGCGAGTGCGCCGGTACCGTGTAGACCGATGGGCCGCTCGTGTCGAACACGGCGAGCCCGGAGTAGCCGAGTGGGTAGCTCCGAATGAACTCGCAGGTCCAGACCGTCCCGCTGATCGCGCACGGGTTCGGCGTCGCCGCGCCGGCCATCCAGAGCCGGGTCTGCTGGTACGCCACCCCGGGCTGGAGCAGCGCGAGCGTGCTGTTGTTGATGAGCGTGCCCCAGCCTGCGATGATGTAGCCGTACCAAATCTGGACCTTGGCGCCGAGCTGCCAATGGATGAGCATGTCCTGGGAGACGAACGCGGACTGTCCGGCCAACTCGGGCCGGCTGGTGTCCAGGTTCCATCCGCCTTCGGAGTCCCATCTCTGCTTGTTCTGGAGACCCCACGGTGTGAGAAGGCAACTGATCGTAAGCTGAAAGCGGCTGTAGATCACGCTCGGCGTGTCGCCTCCGGTCGAGAACCCGGCGTAGGCGTGCCAGGTCACCACGTCCACGTCCGTGGTGCCGCCAGCAGCGAAGTAATCGTAGTAGAAATATCCTGCCTGAAGGCAGTCGTCGCGCGGCTCTATCGAAGGCGTGCTGATCAGTACAGTGGGCCAATTCGCGCGCAGCCAGTCGTGCATGTGATTACAATAGAGCACGACGTTGGCGATCGTGACACCGTTTGAGACGCTCGCCTGCGGCTCGTTCCAGCACTCGATCAGGTTGATGACGTCTGAATACCGCGCATGGAGCGCAGCCATGAACGTGTCCAGCGAGCCCAAATCATCAGGCGGCAAACTGCTCACCCACTGCCCCGTAATGGAGTTGACGGAGCCGGTGCCAGCAGCATGGTTAGCAACGGCCCACCCTGGCGAGCCGCCCATCGTGTACATCATCTTAACGCTCTGGGCGCGTGCTACATTCGCGATAGTATCGAGATCGTGCCAATTGTAGGTACATAGCGGCGTGCAATTCAAACCATTTGCGTTGGGACTCGTAGGCTGAACATAAGGCCACGATGTCTGCGGGGTCTTTCCGTAATACCCAACCGTCCAGCTTCCCTGTGTTGTAGGGTTTGATCCGGCGCAGCATCCGACCGTGACGCTGAAGAACGAGTTCGGTATCGCGTTAAGCGTCGGGCCAACGCCGTGCGTCCAGCCGCTCAGCAACAGAGCCCCACATAGCGCGAGCGACGACAACCCCAGTGCGGCGAGGAGGCGTTTCATTGGCATTTCACCGGAAGGGCGGTCACTGGGATGGTGCTTGTCGTGATCGTCACCGCGTTGCTGCTGGCATCGACGCAGGCCGCGTAGCCCCCGGAGATCGTGAACGTGGTGGGGCCGCCTCCGGTGTCGAAGTAGGTCGAGAACGGCACGCTCGCCCCGGAGGTCCAATTGCAAGTCCACTGCCCCGTCCCTTGCGCAATCACACATCCAGTTTTAGCAAGCGTCGCACCCAAAATCCATGACCGCACATTCTTATAAGCCGTGCCGGCTGCGTTCGGAGCGCCGCTATTGTCGGTGAGCGTTCCCCAGTTAAGCCCTGCCTGCCCGTACCAGTGCGCCTCCAGGTTCCCCCAATTCCAGTGGCCTATCGACCACTCCGAGGCGAAGTTCGTTTGGTTGGTCGAAGATGGGCATGAAACGTCCGTGAGCCACCCTCCCTCCGAGTCTATGACCGGCTTGGTGCCAAGCCCGTATGTCTGGAGCAAAGGCAGCATCCGGTAGAACCGCGTGTTAAGAGCTGCGATATTGGCGCACCCTCCGTACCCATGCCACGTCACCACGTCGAAATCCGACGCTGGCGCTGCATTTCCAAACTGAGACGCATAGGACGCGAAAAACTGCCCGTAGAATGACGTCGGCTGGGTGAAGCTGTCAGGCTGGAGAGATGGGGTCGTGGTCTTGATCAGCGGCCAGTTCGCATGAATATAGCTGTTGATCAATTGGCAGTAGGTGGCGACGATCTGGGCAGTGGTCAGAGCATTGGTCGCCGGCTCGATCCAGCACTCGATGTAACGGATTGCCTTGTGAATCGTCCCGGTGTCGGCGTTGTACTTCGTCAGTAGATCATTGAGGAATATCGGTATCGGGCCGGTTGGGCTCCTATCATCAGGAGGCAGGTAGCTAACCCATTCTCCTGTGATGACGTTGACAGCACCGTTCGTCGTGTGATTCGCCACCGCCCATCCGGGGGTCCCACCCATGCTGAAGCCGACCTCCGTTCCGCTCGATTCCGCGACGGCGAATTGAGCGTCAGCGCCATTGGGGTTGCCGCACGGACCGACAGTCGCATAGTTGTAACTTGCTTGGGAGGTGGGCTGAATATAAGTCCAGCCTCCACACGGCGTCGAGAATCCGAGCGGCGAGGCGAGCGCGGGGAACGGTGCAGAGGTCCACACGTAAGGAGCGTTAGATGAATAGATGTGCATCCCGAAAAATTTGGCCGGGACGGCCCCGGTCACGATCGGGGCCAGATTACCGAACGGGAAGTTTTCAGAGAAGAACGTTGGTGACAGCGTCAGGTCGTTCAGGTTGGCGATCGTGTTGGCGCCGATCATATAGGTGTAAGGCTGGCCCGCATTCATTGCGTTGCGGCCTACCGCGATCACTAAATTAGCATCCGTCGCAAGCCCGTACCCGGTGTTGCTTGCGGAACTCTGTAGAAGGCCGCCGATCGGCCCCTGTGATGAAACAATAATCCAATACCCGGAGTAAGTGCTGCCATCAGATATTTTCTTCGCCGTCACGTTCGATAGCGCATACGTAGGGTTGTCTACAAATCCAGAAACCAAAGCATCGGCCTGCGCCGCGGCCTTGTTGGCGTACTGAAATACATAGTCTATCTGCTCAGCCTTGGCCGACACGGCGGAATAGAAGATCACCAACAGTGCGAATATGATTCTCATGGATGATCTCACTGCGCGTTCAGGGACGACAGGCTCGACACAGACGAAGGATTAGTAGCGGATGGAGACATGGCAACTCTCTCTAAGTACCCATCATAAAACTTGGTCGGCGTCGTCAGGCTGTCGAACAATACAGTAGTGGTTGCCGTTCCTAGATTGGACGCGCCGCCGAACAACGTGGCTGCTGCGAATGCGCCTCCGTTCGCAGCAATTCCATTGCCCGCCAACGACCCATTCCCCCACGTTACAACGATCTTGGTTCTTCCGGTTGTGTTGGCGCCGCCTCCGAGAGTCGCGTTTGATCCTGAGTTGTTGGCGACAAGTGTAACGATGGTCGTTGTGGCGGATAGCAGGATTCGATTCGTGGTCCCTCTGGTGAAGGGGGCGATGGGTGCTCCCGCAGCATTTCTTGAGCCGCCCATAATGGCGTAAAGCGTTCCAGTGGCCCCTCCCCACAATAGAGATGAACGATTTCCTGGAGTGGTCTGGGCGGCATCCAGCGCCCTGAATTGTGGATTGTAGGTCGTGAACACCGGGCTTGTCGCATAGGTCATGCCGGTGTTTTCGAGCTGGTTGTTGTCCACTACGGCCACATCGCCGCTGGTAGCGAACTTGAGGCCGATGATCGGGTTCGTGAGCGCGGCTTGAGATATCCAGCACCACACAAAGGCACCAGTAACGATGTTCGACGCCGCCCCGGTCGAGTCTACGCAATTCGCGGATGACAGTGTGGTGAACGTCGAGTTGTCTAGCGTGGCCTGGATGTTTCCAGAGCCTGTCACCCGCTTAACGTGGAGCCCATAGACATCGGTGGCCGACGCCAGCGTGACCGCCTGGAGGATCGTGCCATTGGCGGCCCCAGCCGTGAGCGTGGTAGCGCTGTTCGCCGTCCCATCGATGCCGGTGGCATTAAGCGCGGCCGTGATGTTGGTGGCCGCCCACACAGCAGCGGATGAGACGATGGTGGCCGTGGCGCCGCTGGTCCCTCCGGTGATCGTACCGGTGAAGGTCCCCGAGCCGCCGGACAGCGCCAAGAAGGCGAGTGGAGAGGACTCGGCCAGCACGTAGGTGCCGGTCCCGCCCCCGGTCGCGGTCAGGGTCTCGCCATCGGTGAAGGCGCCGGTAACTCCGGTGACGCTAAGCTGCGTCGTAATCGCGAGGTTTCGCGAATGCAGCGTCCAGTTCGTGGTGCTTTCCTCGATCAACCAGCCACGGCTAGAAATCCTAGGAATGTTTGGTGCGTAGGCGTACCAAACACCAGATTGCTTATCTTGCGCCATCCCTGAAGTGACGCGGTTTACCGTGAACTGAACGTCAATCGGACAATTATAATATCGCGAACCAGCAAAGTCGCAGTCCATGGCCGCGCCGGGGAACGCCCACTGAGGGGCACTACGCGGCAGATAAGGAACGTGTTGCGCCTGAGCCGGTAAGACCGGCGCCAGCGAAACGACGATGGCGATGATGAGGCAACTTCGCATCAGAACCTCTTGGGTGGCATGGACGGACAGACCCGCGCGGCTTCCTGCGCACCCCTGTCGGTGATAGTCCAAACGAGAGGATCGCGCGAAGCGGCGAAGCCGTCGCGCACCAACGTCTTGATCTCGTCTGCCGTTACCATGATAGCGTCGAACGGCATGCTCGGCTGATCGACCGCATAGGCCATGTGATGGATCGCGAGGGCGCAAAGAATCTGCAACGGCGTCACGGCTTGGTGACCTCCAGGAGCACCGTGAAGACCTCGGCATTGCCGGGCGCGTAGGCCCCGCGCGCCTCTACCAATCCGTATACCGTCGAGGCGGCCGGCACCACGTCGCAGGCGACGCCGTTGTTCGGCACGCCAAAGCCCCACCCGCCGTCCGAGAACGGATCGGTGGTCGGCATGTTCACGTCCATGGTGCAGAAGTAGCCCACGGAAGTCGAGGAGAACGCGCCGTTGTCGCCGTTCGCCACGGTCGGGCTCGTCGTGTAGAGGTGCAGCCGAAAGTTCGGGGCGGTGGCCCCCGTGGTTGACTTGTTGATGCGGACGCGCCGGATCGAGACCCCCTCAGCCGAGAAGTCGTTCACAGTCCATGATAGCGGAGTGACTGAGCCGGCGGTAGTGCTGTTGGCGATAAGGTCTCCAACCGCATAGGCCGTGGTGTCAGCAGGTCGGGTGAAATTCGCGGATGGCGTCACGAGTTGGTAGACGATTGGCCGCATCGCCTGGAGGCCGCCGCCCACGTCCGTGGAGCGCATCGTCACGCCGGAGCCCGGCGTCAGGATAACCGCGTTGTCCGCCGCCAGGAGCGGCCCCAGCATCACCAGGGCCAGAAGGACGCAGACGTTGAGGATGATCTTCTTCATGGCCTCGGTCCTATTGGATGACGGCGACGGCGATGTTGCACGTGGCCAAGTTGAGGGACGAGCACCCCGGCGCCGCGACGTAGGCGCTGCCGACGCCGGTGGTGAGGAGCGCCGCGACCGCGAGCTTGACGGCTAGGACCGCGCCCACGCAGCCGGCCCAGATGGCAACCTTGCGGAGACGGTTCATCGGTACTTCGCCTCGATGTAGACGCCGGTGATGGTGTTGGAGCCGTCGGTGTCGGCGCCGCCGCCGACGACGCAGAACCCGAGCCCCAGGGTGTACGTCTCCGGGTCGTTCGGGATCGCCAGGCCGCCGCCCGACGACGATGTGCCGAACGGGATCGGGTACACGTGCTTGAGGCCGGTCGCGCTGTTGCATGCCGGGGCGGCGGCGAGGTCATAGAGTTTCAGGTAGGCCAGCGCCGCGCCCGTGTTGATCGGGACGATGGAGCACAGGGTCCGCGCGCCGGTGGCGATCAGCGTCGAATTGCTCGACGCGGCCGTGCCGTTCGGAAGATGGTATGGCGTGCATGGCGCCCCAGTGACCGGCTGTGACGTGGTTCCGGTTGGGTCAACACGAAGCGGTGCGGCGGACGTACCAATCTGGTTGCCAGAAGCATCGTTTATAGCTACGTCAACCAGACGCGCGGAACCGACCGACTTACCAGTAACGCCGGTCAGATTCCCACCAATATTGACACCACTATAAATAGCGTTCGGCGGTACTACCGATCCGGTAGGTGCTGTGCCCGCATTGACGGCACCGATCAGGTTACCGCTCGCGGCTGTGTCCACAACCCACGGCACGGTGCCTTGAGTGACAGACGTACTCCCGCTGGCACCGTCACAGAGTTTACCCGTTGCGTCCATCGTCAGGTAGCCGTACGTCGCGGCAGCGAGCGATTGCGATCCGCACGACGACACGATCAGGGCCTGCCCCGGTTGCTGTGCGTTCGCGGGCGCAATGAAGGCACCCAATGCCAATAAAACGAAAAGCAGGATTCTGTTCATCGTGCGCGCCCCGTGTCGATCTTCTCGATTACCCCCGTAAACGCAGTCGCGCCGACCACGACCATGCTGTACTGACCCGCCGGCAAATCGAGAACTTGGTAACCCGCTGCAGCGGCCACTGGCATGACAGGCGCGTACGTTGCGCCGTCAGGCAGCAACCTTTTGAGCTGATAGCTCGTAAAACCGGCAGTCTGCACAGTGAGACCGTACCGTCCAGCGTCCAGATTGAAATCGGTGGCGGGCGTTGCGGCGAGCGCGGCCCACGACTGATAGCTTCGCGGTATGTTCTTTACGGGGTTAGCGGCCACTGGTTTCAGCCCTTTGCTGGATGACGCGATGCCACGGGAACAGCCTATCTGCTCGCTTGAGCGTAACTACCGAAGTCCGTCGATACGCCATATTGTCGGCCACTACCGCCGTAACCGCGAGCCAAACCATGCACACGAAGAACGCGCCCCACAGCAGCAAGAGCCAGAAACGAAGTGACCGGCATGAAGAGAGGCATCGAATAGCAGCCAGCCACAGCGAACGCGAGAACGATGGGCCATTCTTTAACGTCTGTACGCCAGAGCGCGTAGCCGAACACAGGGAGCAGGAGTGCTGCACCAATCCCGTATTCGAATGCAAGCTGGAGAGCGTCATTGTGTACGTATTCCGGGTAGAACGAATAGGAGCCGTCCTGCGGCATCGCGATAGTATAAAACACACCCGGCCCCCAGCCAAGCCATTTCAGATTGGCCCATGCGGTGTTCCAAATCGACATGCGCAGTGCATCGCTCGGCAGTAGCGGCGTGAACAAGTAAAACGCGCCCGCAACCCCGACAGCGCCAAGTACCCAAAGACGGCGCACATAGCACGCGAGCGCGCCCACCGCGAGCGCAATCCACGCACCGCGCGAATGAGCCATAAACACCCCCGGCATGATCGGAATCGTCCAAAGCCACATGCGCTCCGAGACCAGAGCGACGGCGATCAAGGCCAGTATCAGACCCTGCTGGACGCTACTGATGTACAGACCAGGCATAGAGCCGGCGTCATTCGACGCCACTGTTAGCACAAGATCCCACCCGAAGTATTGCAGAACCGCCAGCGCCGACGACACCGACGCACCAACGGCCAAACCGGCATAAAGGCCCCTCATGTTCGTTGCGACGGTGCCGAACCACACGGACAGCCCCATGATGACGATCAGCCACAGCCCAAATACGCTGGCGTACGGAGCGGGGCTGAACGGCAATCGAGCGGCGGCGTAGGCGACAAACGCCAAACCCGCCGCGTGGAACGCGGTAAATAGCCCGCTGCGCAACAACCCGAAAGACAGCAGCACAGCCAACACGGGCCATTGCGTGGCAATGTACGCCCCGGTGACGCCGGGGACGTAGCAAAGCGACACAACGGCCCCTAACCAGAACATTGGTCGATCTTTCGCGCCGGCTTAGTGCGCCCCGATGGCAAACTGAAGGATGGTGGCACCCGGACCGTTTCCGCCGTAGGCGCACACGCGCGCTTGCGTGTAGAACGGAATGTCGGCGCCGACTGCCGCCTGTACGAGCGCAATTCCCGCTGTCGGCGGCGCCGCAGGACATGCAGCACCCCACGAGACTGCCGTACTCGATGCAACGGTCATGGCGGCCGATAGCGTGATGGTTACACCGCTGTATGCGCCGACGGTGGTGCCCGATGTGATGCCCGTGCCGGAAATGACGCACCCGACACACGGAACCGTCGTCGGTGTCGCCGTCAGCGTCAGAGTCGTTGACGATCCCGACGTACTGCCGACGCCAGATCCTTGCGACGTGAACAGCCCGAAGTTGCCGCCGAGCGTACGGATCTCGGTCGGCCCGTTGCCGAGGTCAACGACGGTCCTCGCATTGATATTTGTCGGGACCGCAACCACCGTTTGCGCGAAAGCCTGGAGCGGGATCAACGCAACCAGCGCAACCGCCAACGCAGCGCGGAACTTAGTGAGCTTCATGTGATATTCCCTTCGTTCCTGTGTCCACGCGCCGTTAGGCGCTTAGTGAAGCGCTACGTACGGCTAGTCGGCGATGAATGCGCCGGTGCCCTTATAGTGGCGGGTGAGATTGAACTGCACTTCGGCGACGGCACCGGCCGAAGTCGGATCGTTGCCGATTTGCTCGCTGCTGTTGAGAATGCGGAGCGGCAACGTAGACGTGGTTTGGAACGTCGCCGGATCGAGCGATACACCCGAAATGCCGAACCGCGTCGATTGCTGAGCGGCGTTCGCTTTCACGTCGATGCCCTCGCCGAGAATGAGGTTGAACGCGGTAGCCGGGACGGTCGGCATCGTCGCGGTCATGACAACCATCGGATCGGTTTCGACAAACGCCCAACATTCGGTGGACGCTGGCGCGTACTGAAAACTGTTCTTCGCTTGGTACAGCGTGATCGGTCCCCAGCCGACGATGACGCCGGCAATGACGCTAGTGGTGTCGCCCGGCACCCATCGCGAAATGTTCGGCGCCATGCTGGCGTTACCGAGCAACGTGCCGCCGCCGTTGCCGATGACGACAGACGAAGTGGACGGCGAGCCGATGTTCTGGGGCAGGTCGCCAGCGCCGGGCACGCCGATCGAGCCCGAGGCCCACACGGCGATGTCGCCACGAAATAGCGCGGCGGCGTTGGTGGCCGGGACGTGAAAAATGCGTACAGATGCCGTTACTTGCGAAGCCCCGCTGCCGGGATTCGCAGGAAGCAAGCCGCTGTAGTGCCGAAATCCGCCGCCCAACGTGCCGGCGTTGACGATGTTGACCATTGGAGCTGCCTTTCGATGGGCACAAGAAAATCGATGGGCGGCAGGCTAACGGCAAAAATGTCATACCGCAAGGGTTAGTATTGCGATTTTTAGCGTGTCATACATTTAGTGGTGTTGACACGCGCTCATTAACGTGCTACTGTACATGTGTGTACAACACTGGAGGGCTTGAAATTATGAAGTTGAAACTCTACATGGTAAGCGCCCCCGGCGAGACGCGTGAGTTTTGGACGCATATTAGCGCGGAGCAGTGGCGCGCCAAAAAAAGCGGATCACGTCTTTACTACTGGATTGGGGGAGAATGGGTCGAATTAATACGGCTCTCAGACAGAATCAAAGAACTTGAAAAACGCATGCGTGATCTTGAGGTTAATAAGCTATGATGCCCTGGGAAACCCCGCCTGTACAGGATGCGCTCGCGATACCCGCGTTCCTGAAACGCGATGCCAACAACATCGCGCCGTACATGAACGTGACGTTAGTCAACCCTGACGGCGCACACCCGTGGTTCGCTAACTTGTGGTCCGCCACCAGCCACGACAAACCAAAAGAACACCCGTGGGAAAAATGATACCGCGCAATGAAATCGAAGCCTGGGCCGTCGTCGTTTTGTTCAATCCGGTGACGTGGTTCGTCGTGATTCTAGTCGCCGTCCTGCTCAGTCTCTGAGATAATCTTCGATACTGAGTCCTACTTGAACCTCGGTCTTGGCATTCCACGTCTTGCTTTCATTCCGCATGGCCGCGCGTACGACGCCGGTTACGCCACTGTCGCGCGCCCGCTCAAATAGCAAGATTTCGCCTTCAGCGAGCGCCTTGTCTATTTCGGGGTCGTCTTTCACCGCGCTCCACTCGATACCGGCGGCGCGTGATGCCAGTTCCGGCGGCACGCCTTCCCGCAACCGCTCAAGCATGATCTCGTGCGGTGTCGTTGCTTTTGGTTTTTGTGTGAACAACCACGGGAACATTGCGTGCCTACTTGACGGAGGCAGTAGATTGCACTACCGTACGCGAACGTACAACGCACGGAGAGCATAGATGATAATCGGAGTGGACATGAAAAAAGAAAAAAGACTGTACGTCGTACAATGGAACGGTGAATCGCCAAACTCTGTTATTGACGCCCTGAAAGCGCAACTTGAATCGGCTAAACTCATCTGGCCAGAATTGAAAGAGTACCAAATAACTAAAAAGTAGCCGTAGGAACTTCATGGCGAAGCTCCTACGCCCTGTACAGCGGCACGCTGTCCGATCGTACCGCCGACATTGCGCGCGGTTTGACCGCCACCGCTCGGCAGCCCGCTCAAGATATCTGAGAACTTAGCTGGACTACCGGCTGCGCGTTCCTGCATCCAACGGTTAAAGCTACCGATCATCCGAACGTAACTAACCATCTTTCCAAGGTACGGCGTTTTTTCAACCGCCATGATGTTGTAGATGCCTTTTTCATAGTTCGGGCTGTTGTTGACTGCATTGCGCATCGCGTTCCAGGCTGCAATCGCAGTGGGGTCTCCAGCCGCAAAAGCCTTGAACTTCTGATCGGCTTCGCGGCCAGCGGCGCCTTTGAGGCCCGCAGCCTGGACGAGATCGCCGCCGTTCGTCGCATCCATCAAACGCCGGTAGCGCACGTCAAGCGCATTGAGCCGCTGCATGACTTGCGGCCCCTGTTTCGCACCAAACACGTAATCGGCCGCCTTGGCTTGCTGCGTACGCACGGTATCGGCAAGCGTTCGCATGTCCTTCGCCGTCTGAGTCTTGCCGGCTTCGGTGCTACTCAGCGCATCACGTTCAGCTTGCAGCAAATTCGAACGCGCGTCCTGCAATTGCTGCCATTTTTCCTGCCAATTCGCAGCAGGCGCCGTAATTGCCATCTCCGTACGTTCGGCGAGTTCAGCATGCGCAGCCGAAACCTGCTTGCTTGCAACGGCAGCCATCGGGCCGTCAGCCAGTTTAGGCGCGGCTTTCACGGCGCCGACGCCTTTTGCACCGACTTCGGCCTTCAATTGTTGGTAGCCTTGGCCGATATCTCGCTGTTCCAACGCGCCGGGCTTGCTGACTTGCGCTTCTTGCAGCGGCACGCCTTCCGAGCTGACTCGGTGTGCGTACGCCGCTTCCTCCGGGTTTAAACCGGCGTCCTTCAGCGTCTTTTCGGCCTTATCCTTGGCCGCCTCTGCTGCGACATACTTCGGATTGTCCGTTGCGGCCGCACCGGCAGCGCCTGGTATCTTCGGCGATTCGGTTTCCAGCACTTTGGCACTGTCCGCATACGTCTTCGCAGCGGCTTGCACGCCGGCTTTGGCATCGGGCGAAAACAAACTGAACACCTTGTGGCCCACCATACCGAGCGCGCGGCCGAACGCTTCACCGCCAGCCGCTTCCGCCGCACCTTTCACGCCCGCGTCAATCACATCAGGACCGCTACCGCCTTCAACCGCCTTCGCGCCAGCTTCAATCGCACCGCTGCCGACGACGCGACCCGCTGCCGCCAACAACGGGCGCGCTTCCGACGCCACGCCGAGCACGCCGCCGAGTGCCGCCTGTTCCGCGATCTTCGCCGGGCTTTGCGGGTTGCCTTGTACGTAATCCTTCAACGCTTGGCCGGCACCGCTGCCAGCCGCGCCACCAGCAACAGCACCAGCCGGCCCGCCCGCCGCGCCGCCAGCCAGCGCGCCAACGGTCCCGAGCGCTGCGGGCGCTATGCCGGCGAGCCCCTGTTTCGTCTGCGGCCATTGCGCGGCCTGTTCCTCGGGTGTCGGCCCCGGTGCCGATGTATCGATGCCGCGCCGCGCCAGTGATTCGCGCTGCTTTGGCGTCAGGTACGCGGTTTCGGCCGGTGACGCAGGCGCGGCGGGTTGCGGCGCTCCAGCCCCCACGGCATCCGCATAGCGTTGCAACACCGTGGCAACGGTCGGCTTGCCCTTGAAAAACATCGGATTGTTGCGCGCCGCAGCCTCGCCGACGATCGAGCGCGCATCCGCGTTAGGATCTGCCTGCATCAGCTTAGCACCGCCCGCCGCGCCGAGATTGTGCGCGACGTACAGCGAAGTATCGTTGACGGGCAGCCCGGCGGTAGCGAGCGCCGTGGCGTTTCGTGCGGTAAAATTGGATAGGAAGTCCGCTTGCTGCTGCGGCGTGGCATCGGCCGCACGCGCGGGCGCCCCCGGCGGCTTGTACTGATCCCAGGTGCCTTTGATTGCCTGGAACGCACCCGACGCACTGCTATTCGGGGTGCCCGAAGTCCACGGATTGCGCTCGTTGCCACTTTCGATTCGCTGGAGCGATGCGACGTACGCAGGAGAAGCACCAGGCGGCAATGCGACGTTGACTTGCTGGCCGGCGACTGTGACGGGCTGCGGTGCTGCGCTTGGAGGGGTTCCTGCGCCGCCGCCTACACTTGGGGGCGACGACGGCGGCGCAGGGCTCGCATCCCCACCCGGTTGCGGAGCGCCACCACCTTGCCCCGCTTGCTGTACGGGTGTCAAGAGGGGCTGTGCGCCGGGAAGCTGGTTATACGGCTGCGAGCCCGGCGGCATGCCGATCGCCGACGCGCCGGGGCGTTGCGCGCCGAGCTGCAGCACGCCATCGCCGCCGCCGATCGCCTGGAAATTTGGACGCATGCGTGCAATCTGCGCTTGCCGGCCCTCTTCGATTGCTGCGTTTACGCTGTCGCCAGCTTCGTCTTTGCCAAGGCCCAAAGCATCGGGACCAAAGCCGAGCGCGCCCGCACGCCGCGCCACCGCAAGCGAACGATCCGTAATGCTGCTGCCCGTGTAGCCTTTCAGGCCGTCCAACACTTGCCGCTGCTGTTGCTCCGTAAGCTGCGTAAGGTACGGTCGCACTTGCTCGCCGGTAAGCGTATTCATCGCGCCGGCATAAGCCGTCTGGATTTTGTCGAATACCGATTGCACGGCGCCGCGCTTGTCGCTTTCGATGTTCAGCAATCCCGCAGTGGCGCCGCCTGTGCCGCCGCGAAGCATCGATGCCAGCCCTTCAGCGATGCCCTGCTGTACGTTCGGATTGTCGTTGATGAACGTCTTGCGGCCCGTCTTGGGGTCCACTGCGCCGCCGCTGGGAATCGCATTGCCCTTTGCGTCCTGCGTGGCAAGCGCGTACGTGCGGTTGAAGTTGCGGTATTTCTCCAAATCCTTTTCAGGGACTGCGGTGGCGAAGTCCTTGCCGATCTGCGTGCGCTGTTCCGCATTGCCGAGCACGCCGCCCCTGCCGAGCGCTTCCGGCACCGCAAGCCCGTTGATGACATTGCCGCGCGTGTTCGAAGCTGCGTTGCGCGACGGGCTGCCGTTCGTGATGTGATCGCCGTACGCGGTAGTCCAGCGCCCGGCGTACGTCGCCGCCTCGTCCTTCGGCATCGGCTGGTATGTGTTGCGATCTTCAAGCTGCTGCCCGGTGGTGTTGATGGCGATACGCGCGTTGCGCAACGCCAGCCCTTCGGCTGCCTTCGTGCTGTTGAACGCTTCGAATGACGGCGGGATCTTCATCCCCATGCCCTCAAGATCAGTTAGCGTGCCGTCCTGGCGAAGCTGCCGCAACTTGGCTTGGTACTGGCCTTCGTTCGTCATGCCGGCGAGGCTGTCGAAAGCCAGTTGCGCGTTATTCAGATGGCCGGCGACGGTCGCGTAAACCTGCGGCGCGATGGCAGCCGCGTGATCGGGCGCCACGGCTTGCAGACCTTGGAACGCGCGCATATCGCCCTTGAGCGCCTTGGCTTGCGCTACTTGAATCCGATCGTCCTGCGTTGCTTGGTCCGGTGCTTCGTCGGGCGTCAAACCCATCGATTGCGCTTGAGCGCGCCCGGCCTGCACTTGGGCCTTCTGTTGTGCAATCGTACGCAATTGCTCCGTTGCCTTCGGCACGAAGTCGCGCGCTGCCTGTACGCTCTCAGGCGCAAAGAGCTGCGCCAGCGGATTGGTGGCTATCTTGCTCGCACGGTCAATGCGCTGCTGTAGCAGGCTTGCCGACTGATCGAGCGCATCCGACCCCGGATCTGGCGGTGCGTAATGCGCCCCAGGCAGCATCTTGGCGAGCGAACTACCGAACTGCTGGAGCGGGTTTTGGTCGGGCTGCGGCGTCGGTAACCCGCGCGATGGCAGCGTGCCGCTGTTGTCGAGTGCCGGGGCGCTGTTATCCGGCATGGCGTTGACGGCTTGCGCCGAGATATCAAGTGGCGCCGCCAATCCGCTGCCGAAATCGTCTGCCATTTTGCCGTGCTCCGCTTTGAGTTGCGGAAGGATAGCACGGCTACGGCCGGCTGTCACTTAGCCGTAAGCCGCATTCTTAGGACGCCGCATCATCTTGAAATGCTCGCCACAATACGAACTGTCGTCCAGCTTCGTGTGGGCGCAGAACACGTACGGCGAGCCTTCGCCAACTGGCCAGCGACAGTGATGCGGCTGCAGGTCAAACAGCGACACGAGGCCATCCGATTCGGGCTTCTGTACGGGCTGCGGAGCCGGTGGTGGACGAACCACACGCCCTAGCCGCTGACGCTTCGCGGGCTGCCCTTGCTTCGCTAGCCCGAGACGATCCGCCCTTCCGATGGCAGCCCTGCCGGTCACACCTAACGCCGCAGCAATCTGGCTGAAGGTAAGCCCGGCTTCACGCATCGTACGGAGTTGCGCATCGCGTTTGTCCGTCCACTTCATGTCACGTTGCTCCTAGCTTATAGCGTAGCCCACGCGACTACCACCGTGATGGTCGCGACAACACCAAAAATAATCGCGTACTCGATCAAGCAACGCGGGCAGAAGAGCGGAGATTCCCAAATTCGATGCGGCGGCATGATTCGGTGTTTTGGTAGTTTCATGGCTTGCTCCACTGCATCCACGACGTACCCACGACGCTGTAAAAGAATTTCTGCTCGCGATCGTGGCGCGGCCCCCACACGACACGGACACCGCTGGACGTGGTTTCGACGATCTCGCCTTCGTTCAAGCCGCCGATTGCCGGGTTGCTGATCTTATCGCCGACCTTCAGGGCGCCGAATTCTTTGATGTTCATGACAGCCACCATACAATCACGACGCACCAAGTAACGAACGCTATTGCCATCCACTGAATCACGTTCATAGCTCATCTCCAAGCAAATCGAGAATGCCGAGCAACGCAGCCCGCAACTGCCCGATCGTGATCGGCCCGTCCTTGTTTTTCAAACGCTGCCGCAGCCGCTCGATCTTTGCGCTAATTGAGCGGCTGCGTTCGTTATCCATGTTCATTGGTTCCACCCAACAATTTGTCGATAGCGTCACTCAACTCTTTTTCGGCTTCGTAAATCTGGCCGAAGTAATACACATCATCGCGGTTTTCGGAAGCCCTGATTTTTTCATCAATGTATCCCTTGAGGGCTTCCAAAAACTTTTCCCGCGCCTCTGCTTTCTCGTTGCTCGCCATCAGTACACCACACGCTTGCCGGCTTCCGGCTTGAAGCTCGCCACCGCGACAAACGACTTGCCGGCATCGCCGAGCTTTTCCATTTGCGCGGGCGACAACAATTCGCGCTTGAACGCCTTGTCGCCAATGGTCTCTTGCGCGAGCTGCGCAGCGGTCTCGGGATCGGACCACTTGCGGTGCGTAATGGCATCCTTGACGACAACTCCGGGAATCAGTTCGCCATTGCCGATCGCACGCGCCCGCGCGCTGCAGTGCATCGTATGCGGTGATAATTTCGGGAAGGTTGGATGTCATGTCGCTCTCCAGCGGTTTCGATGGTTGGAATGTACGGAAGGGATTGGGGGCTGTCAAGACGCCTTGACGATGATGTTGCAGGGAAAGCCAGCAGCCTTGGCTTCGGCCAGCGCCGCGTGGCACGCTTCGATCGTCGGATACGACTTGAAATACTGCCCATTGCCAAATCGAAGGGCGCGGCCCTCGTCAATCGCCTTGTTCCAGGCTTCCTTGCGGGCTTTGGCTTCTTTCTTGGTCATGTTCGCTCTCCAGCGGTTTCGATGTACGTACCCTACCACGCCCCAAAACCATGTCAACACCTAATTTGAAATTATTTTCGTTTTTCCATCCGCCGTCCGTACAGCCAGCTTGTTTCGGTATCCATACCGAGCAGCCAGGCCAGCTTGCCCAACTCGTAGCCCTCACAAACGGCATCCCAATGGGCCACAGCGGCCCGCCCATTGACCGGAGACGCAACGATGGCAATCCGCAAGGCTGACGCAGCCGGTTCATCAGCAGCCGCCAGAACGCGTTGCTTGCGCTTCGTGCGTTCGAAGTCCGTGCGCCGCAGCCGTCCGATCGTTACGAGATCGTCAACCACGCTGGCGAGCAATCCGCCGCAAAGCTCCGCAAGCTCGATCGGCAGCCCGGCTTGTCTGCAGGCTGTCGTCAATGTCGAACTTTTCATCCGTACAAGCCGGCCGATGCTATCCGTGTGATTCGCTACCGTCTGTACAGCCGAGTATGGTAGCCGTGTGGGAGCCGGAAGGGTGTTCATCCATGCAAGATATGTTCTAGGGTGTGATTTGTCTAGGTCAACCCAACCTGCCTAGCCCCAGCTTCCGCGTCGGGGGCTAGGCCTTCTTGGGCCGCCCCCTCCCGGAGGGAGAATATGACTACAATTGGTTGTATATATGCGTCTCCTAGGACGTTTTGAGATGTCTTAAGACAACCCATTGACAGCCGGTCACGGACAGCCTATGAGTGCCAATTGCAGTATATGCGGCCACAACCAAAGGGAGAGCAAAATGAGCTTTAGACGCGGAGCGCGTACTGGCGGGTTCCCTCAAAATGGCGAACTGACGGACGTACCCAGCCGGCACACGCGGGATGGCTGGACCGAAGTAGCGACACACACCAGCGTCGTGCTGCACGGCAAGCAATATCGGAACATGCGCGAATGGTGCCGACCGTGCGTCGTGTGCAAGTCGAATTTCTCCGCATTTGAGAGTTCCGGCCGTGCGGATGCCAATTCGCAATTCAGCAATAAGACGTGCCCGGCGCACCGAGGGCTGCTGCCCGCCCTAGAGCGCGGATTTATCGCGTGGAGCGACACGCTGAAAGGTATCGTACCGGGCGCCAGTTGCGTATCGACGGAAGTTCCGGCCGCGCCGAACGAAGAACTCGAAATCCTTCGTACGGCTAACGTCACCATGAAAGAGGAACTTGAAGGGCTCTACATGCAGTTGCGGGAACTGCGCAGTCAGCCGGCACCCACTCCGGCTGCAAAGGCGCCGGAACCGTCGCGTACGTACAAACTACCACCGGAACCCTTGACCATGGCCGAATCCACAAAACGCATGCAAGACGCCCTCGCCAAAAATAATTCAAAAATGCCCTGGGAAGGGGGTTGACAGGGTACGGCGATGTGTGTACGTTCTGAACATCGAAACGCCGAACACTAGTTCGCAGAACCGCTGGAGAGCGCAAAATGGCTAAGTCCAGACTTCCCGAAGGCTTCGAAAAGAACCCGCAAATCCGCACCAATCGCGGATACTGGGATGGTGTTGCCGCCCGCGAGCGAGGCTGCCGATACCCGGTCTGGGCGAAGTCATCGGTTGCGCGGTGCGCGCACCCCTTCGATCAGAAGTACGGCGAAGGCTTCTGGATCGGCTTTTACGATGAACCGGCGCCAAAAGGCGCTTTGGGGTGAGTAGGGGCTTGACAAGGCCAAGAAAACCACTATTGTACGTACAACATAATCACTCGAACCGCTGGAGAGCGAAAAATGATCAGCCGCATTAAAACCGACAAGGAATTTGTACAGGAAGCCGCGCTAAAGCTGGCTTTCGCGACCAGCGACGAGCTGGATCAGGCTTGCAAAGATATGGTCGAGGCGCTTCAATACACGCAGTCAATCGAGTGGTGGAAACAGTTTGACGCGCATTCTGGGGAGAAAGTGTAATGACGAAGCCGAATAACGAAAGCAAAAAGCCGCCGTGCCTTGTGTTTGATCAGGGCTACAGTATTGATCGCGCCTATGCAGAGGCGGATCGCCATCTCACGGGCAGCGACGCTTGGCACTACTGGATGGACGAGGCGAAACGGCTTGAAACTTTGGTGCGCGAGCCGTGACCGACCAAACCGCCGATATCGTGCTCGGCTTGGGACTGCTGGCCAGTGTCGCAGTCCTGATCGGGAGTTGGGTAGCCATCCTAGCTTTGGTGGCGCCGTGACCCACCACCGCCACGGCGGCGCAATCGGCATCTTCGCGATTGTCGCCGCCATTGCGTTCGTCTTCGGTGAACGTACAGCACGCGTCATCGTCGGCAGTGCGTTGCTGATCGGCGCCGCGTTCTTTGGGTATGTGTTATTCAGGGTGGTGAGCGGAACGATCTAAAATGAAATTCACAGTGCAAATAACTAAAACAATCACAACCCGCATTGAAGTCGAAGCGGAGCACAGCACCGAAGCGCGAGCCAAAGTCAGAGACTACGGCTTGACTGAGGCTGTTAGTGATTTTCCGGTGGTAAGCGAGACCGTGCGGGTTGCTCTCGGCTTCGCAGTACCAGAGATTTGACAAAACCGTGACGCGGGCCTAAAAAGAAAAACCCGGTGCAGGCTCGACATCTGCACCGGGCTAGAAATGCACTCACGAATTTGGCTCGCGAATGCTCGCCCCACCTAGCACAACCGCGCACTCGATACAAGCATTCTGGGATGCCTGTATTACGCGTGGTCTGTTCCCCCTCGCCATCGCACGTAATTCGAAGGCGCCTATAGGCGACGGCTGGAACATATGGACTCATCCGATCGCGCATCCTGGCGCTGGCGGTGTCGGAATACGCTGCGGCGACGGCGGTTTGACTGCATTTGATTGCGATCACACTAATCCGCAAGTCGCACAACGCCTGCTCTCGGCATTTCGTTCCGTGCTGGGTCCGAATATTCCGGTACGCTGGGGCCGCGAGCCCCGGTTCCTGATCCCATTTTACCTCGTAGATGCACCCGTACAAGGCCGCACGTTCAGCTTCCCGGATGGCAACAAGCTGCAATTAATGGGGGGCCAATTCGTCGCCTTCGGCGAGCATAAGGATACAAAACTTCCCTACCGCTGGGAGAATTGGGCAACTGACTGGCCCCGGCTGACGACGGCGCAACTGCAAACCGTCCTATCCGAAGTTCCGTTGCGCGCCGGCACGTCGCTGCGCTTCGCCGCCGACCACGAAACCGCCAGCGCCGACGAGCTGAAATACGCCACGCCCCAGAATCAAGACGAATGGCAATCCGGCCGCGATGCCGCCCATCGCTATCTCGGTATGTTAAAGCATGCTTTATTGGGCAAGACCGAGGGGCGCGGATCTACAATCTTCGCCATCGTTGGCGTGCTGAAATTCGCTGCGCAGCATGGCATGTGCTCGCGTGCCGAGATCGAAGACGCCATCATGGAGGCTGGGCACAGCCTGGATGAAGGAATCGGTGGCCGTACGCTAGGCGAGGAAATAAGTCGGCAGGATGAGTTGCCCGTATTGCGCGGCAATTTGATAATGCAAGCGGTCATGTCGCGCCGCACGATGCTGCAGGGCCTGCACGACGCACAGATAGCGCCGACACTGGCCGCACGATCGGGCTTTGAAATCTCATTGGAGGATGACAGTGCCGAGCTACCATGGCTACTATATCAACGGGTACTTTGTGGTGAGGTTCACTTCTTTACGGGGCACAGCGGCGCCGGCAAGTCCGCGCTCGTTACTGATATGGCTGTGCAATTTCTACGAGGGCAAGCGTGGCTCGACGCCGATAACGAACGCGTCGATGGCCACGTACTATGGGTCGCCGCCGAAGATGATTACGGCACAGAACGACGCGTGAGGCACCTATTGAGGCAAGAGCCGAACGCGCTGGAGTTGGCAGCTCGATTTCATCTGATTCGCGCCGTCAACGAGCCGATGGCTTTCGAGCAACAATGCGTGTCACAGGTTCAAGCTATGATCGCGATGGGTAAGCGCGTCGATATGATCGTGCTCGATACCTGGGGCGCGTCGGGGCTTTGCTTTGCCGACAACGACACCGAGGCAGTACTTAAAGCCATGTTCATCCTGAAAAGCGTGGCAAGGCGTACGGACGCGGCGCTAGTGGTCACCGATCACTTGCCACTCGGCAACGAAGACGCATGGCAAAAGGGTAACGGCGCCAAGTCAGGCAATAGCGGCTTTGTGTACCGCGTCACTGGCGGGCGCAACGATTACGTATCGATCGACTGCGGCAAGGCGCGCGGAGCGCCGAAGGCCAAGAGCTACACCGGCAGGATCGTTTCCGAGAACTACGGCAAGGACGTGAAAGGCCGCACGACAACGGTTAACGTGTTCAAGCGCACTTCCGAGGTCATCAAAGAGGCCAAGGAACAGTCCGCAGTGCTCAAGCTGGCCGCATTGCTGCCGGGCGTCACGGCAGCCGGTATGGACGCTTTGCGCGCGGGCAGCATCGTTAGGTTCGATAGCGTCGCGGCCGAAGTGGGTCACGCGATCAAGGGCGAAGTACCCGGCTACGTGGTCACCAAGGACGCCGCCAAGAAGCTATTTGAAGACGGTTTGAAAAATTTAATCGACAGCGGGCACCTCCGGGCCTTGTACGGATTCCCGTTCTATTGTATCTATGCGCCGGCCGGTAGCGTACGGCAAGAGTTGACGATTCCATTCACAATCGAAGTGCCAAATGGAGGATTCCCGTGGCAGATGTGAAATCAACAGAGTACATGGACGGCTGGGCAGCCCACCAAAATAGGCGTGTTTCTGGCGAAAATCCGTACAATGAA